>ENA-UOJB01000047-UOJB01000047.1-human-gut-metagenome-genome-assembly--contig:-C48-NODE-47-length-165775-cov-15.351961_pt1 | contig 165775 bp, 141 predicted proteins | sample MGYA00242338_ERZ723885 | MGnify/ENA metagenome assembly ERZ723885
TCGAAACTGGCCGGTATCTGCGCCGGGTATTCCCGGCCTACGGGGTGCGCTTCATCGCCATCACCGACAGCATCGACACCGCCCACGACAGCGGCGATGATCTGACCGTATCGGTCAAGAACATTATGAACGAAGCCTACTGCCGGGACATTTCCATCAAGACCCGTTCTTCTCTGGACGTGAAGCGGCGCAATGGCGATTTCGTCGGCGCGCTCCCGGTGTACGGCTACATGAAAGCCGAGGACAACAAGAATTTGCTCGTCCCTGACCCCTACGCCGCCCGCGTTGTCTGCGACATTTTCCGTATGCGGCTGGAGGGCGCAAGCGCCTCCAAGATCGCATCTGAGCTGAACCGGCTGGGCATTCTCTCTCCGCTGGCATACAAGAAGAACAACGGCCTGCCCTACGCGAAAAAGGGCTATGCGGACAAGGCTGACTGCAAGTGGTCGGCTACCACCATCATCCGCATCTTGCAGGACGAAACCTATACCGGAACGCTGGTGCAGGGCAAACAGGGTACGCCGCATTACAAGATCAAGCAGATGGAGCAGCGCCCCGCCTCCGAGTGGGTGCGCGTCCCGGATGCCCATAAAGCGCTGATTGCCCGTCAGGATTTTGAGCTGGTGCAGCGCATTAAGGGACTGGATACCCGGACTTCTCCCAACGAGGACACGGTGTACCTGTTCTCCGGTATTCTGATCTGCGGGTGCTGCGGAAGCCGCATGACCCGCAAGACCAACCGTGCAAACGGCAAGGAGTACCACTACTATTATTGTCCCACCGGCAAGAAAAAGGGCTGCGCCCATCCGGTCATGCTGAAAGAAAGCAGCCTGATCGACTGTGTGCGGGACAGCCTGAAAGCCTATATCGGCAATATTGCTTCTCTGGAGGCGCTGCTGACCGGCATTGACCAGTCCAGCATCAATCAGGCGCTTGCCAAGGAATACAGCGACCACATCACCGACAACGAGCGCCGGTTGGAGCAGGTGCTGGAGTTCAAGGCACGGCTTTATGAGAGCCTTGTGGGAGGTATGCTTACCAAGGAAGAATATGCCTCCTACAAAGCCAAGTACACCAAGCAGGCCGAGGACATCCGCGAAAGCGTCCGCGTTCTCAAGGAAAAACTCACGGAGGTGCTGGAAAACCGGAGTGAGCGCAACCGCTGGATTTCACAGTTTACGCAGTTCTCCACGCTGGAAACCTTAGACCGCAGGGCGCTCATTCACATGGTACAGAGCATCCGCGTCCGTGGCAAAAAGGAGCTGGATATTACCTTTACCCATGAGGACGAATACAAAAAGGCGTTGCGGCTTTTGGCGCTGGCAGCGCAGCAGAAAGATTACGAACAGAGAAAGGTGGGCTGAGCATGGCGAGAAAAAGCAGGAAAGAAACGGCTGCGGTAGCCGTGCAAGAGGCCGACGCCGCTTGCCGCGCCGCGATCTACGTCCGCCTTTCGGTGGAGGATACCCACACGCACAGCGTATCCATTGAAACCCAGCAGATGATTATTGCCCGCTATCTGGAGCAGTACCCGGAGATCAGCGTGTACGATACCTACATCGACAACGGCGCGACGGGGACAAACTTCCACCGTCCGGGCTTTCAGCAGATGCTCTCGGATATTGAGGCCGGTCATGTAAACTGCGTGATTGTCAAAGACCTTTCCCGTTTGGGACGGAACACCATTGACACCGGCTATTACATCGAGCAGTATTTCCGCATCCGCAACATCCGCTTTATTGCGGTCAACGAAAACTTCGACACCGCCAACCCGGAAGATGCCCATTCCGGTATCATCATCCCGCTGCGGAACATGATAAACGAAGCCTACGCTTTGGACATTGGGCGCAAGATCAGGGCGCAGCAGCGGCAAGCCATGAAAGACGGCAAATTCATCGGTGCGCGTACTCCCTACGGCTACCTGAAGGCCAAGGACGATTGCCACCAGCTTATCATCGACCCCGTTGCCGCCGTCGTGGTGCAGCGGATGTTCCGTTGGGCTTCCGAGGGCGCTGGCCTCAATACCATCGCTGTGCGGCTGAATGAGGCGGGCATCCTCACCCCCAGCCACTACAAGAAGATGCAGGGCAAGATCACTCACGCAAATTTGCTCGGCAGCGGCAAGTGGCAGACCCGGACTGTCGGCGTCATTCTCCGCTCCGAGGTCTACACCGGAGATCTTGTTCAGGGGCAGACCAAAACCGTGGATCACCGGCAGGTCAAGGCCGACGCCGAGGAATGGACGGTCGTGCGGAACACCCATGAGGCCATCATCAGCCGGGAACAGTTCGCGGCGGTGCAGGAAATTCTCAATCAGACCGCCAGCCGCGCCAAGGCGCGGGAGGTCAAGGCCTTCACACCGAATTTGCTCAAAGGCAAGGCGTTCTGCGCCCATTGCGGCGGCAACCTGCATCGGCAGAGAAACATCCGCAAGAAGTCCGATGATGTGTACTTCTACCATTGTCTGAGCCAGAGCCGAATCAGCAAGGATGCCTGCCCCGGCGTGACCATCCGCGAGGATGCGTTGCTGGATATGTTGGCAGATATGCTTCAGGACGCGCTTGATACGGCGCTGGGGCAATACACCCTCTCTCTTGCGGAGCTGCCCCGGCAGGCCGCTGACCGCGCTGAGCTGCGGGAGAAGATCACCAGCCGCAGGCAGGAAGTCCAGCGGCTTCGCGGTATCGTGCGGAGCTTATATGAAAACCTCGTCCAAGGCGTTCTTACCAAGGATGAATACTTCGACTACAAGGAAATGTACGAAAGCCGCATTGCCGACCTCGCCGTGGAAATGGAGCAGTTGGAGGACGGCCTGCAAACGATGGATGCTCAAGCAGAGCAGCACCGGGCGCTGGAACAGGATGCCGCGCAGATCAAGACCGACCGTGCGCTGACCGGCGCACTCATCGAGCGGCTGATCGCCCGCATCGAGGTATCCCACGACAAGCAGATCACGGTGCACTACCGCTTCCAGGGCGAGTTTGAAACCTATGCGGAGGTGCTGGAACAATGCAGAAATATGTGATCGCCCTCTACATCCGCCTCTCCATTGAGGACTACAAGTACGACAGCCTGAGCATTGAAAATCAGAGCCTTGTCCTCCATGAATATGCGGCCTCCATGCCCGAAGCCCTGAACGCGGAGATCACGGAGTTCATCGACAACGGGTACAGCGGCACGAATTTTGAGCGTCCGCAGGTACAGAAGCTCATTGAGCTGGTGCGGGCCAATCAAATCGACTGCATCATCGTCAAGGATTTTTCCCGCTTCGGGCGAAACAGCATTGAAACCGGCTATTTCATCGAGCGCGTGTTCCCGCTGTTCCATACCCGCTTCATTTCCATCAGCGACGATTTTGACAGCAGCAAATTCAAGGGTGACACCGGCGGCATGGACGTAGCATTCAAGTATCTCATCAGCGAGTATTACAGCCGCGATATGTCCATCAAAACCAAGAGCGCCAAGTACGCCAAGATGCAGCGCGGCGAGTATCAGAGCAAGATTTGTCCCTACGGCTACCGCAAAAGCGCCGATGGCAGAATGGAGCCTGACCCGGAGGCCGCTGCCGTTGTGCAGCTCATCTTCCAGCTTGCCGCCGAGGGCATCAACGCCACCGCCATCACGCGGGAGCTGTTCCGCAGAAGCATCCCCACTCCCGGCCAGTACAAAGCGGCGCACGGCAATCACACCCACGATATTTCCCGCTGTCACGGGATTTGGAGTACATCCACCATTCTCCGCATTTTGGAGGACGAACGCTACACCGGCGTGTATGTGATCGGCAAGCGGGCGGTTCTCGAAGTAGGCGGCACCAGAAGCCGCCTGAAGGACAGAGAATCGTGGTACATCATCCCCGACCATCACCCGGCCATCGTTGAGAAAGCTGTGTTTGATACCGTGCAGGCCAGCCAGCTCCGATTTTCCCAGCCAAACAAGAAAAAGCGGGACTACCCGCTGAAAGGCAAAGCCTTCTGTGGCTGCTGCGGTCATGCGCTGTCCCGCACCATGCAGAAAACCTCATATTATCACTGCCGCCATTCCGAGGCGGACGTAGAAAGCCGCTGCCACAAGATGCGTCTGAACGCCGCAGAGCTGGAGCAGGCGGTATTCCTGACGCTGAAAAAGCAGATGGAAGCCGCCGCACCGCTTGCCCCTGACGGTACGCTCCGGGTAGATGCTTCCGTACCGGAACGCACCGAATATGAGCAGCAGATCGAGGCACTGCAAGACGGTAAGCGCGCCTTGTATGAACGCTATCTCATGGGCGAGATCGACCTGAACACCTACAAGGCGGAAAAGGCCGCGTGTGACGAGCTGCTTTTGAAAACGAAAAATGCCTATGCCGCAGTATTGGCACAGGCGAAACAGAAGCAGGACGAACAGGCACGGCAGGACAGCCGAAAGGAAGCGTCCAAGGTGATTTTCGATGCGGACACGCTGACCACCGAGCTGGCCGAGCTGCTGATCGACCGGGTGCTGGTGTACCCCGACAAGCGTATTGAGGTTGCATACAAAATCCAAGATATTTTCGATTGAGGTGGCAGACATGAAAATCGCTCTCTATTGCAGAGTGGACGGACAGGGCTTTGGCTTTGTCCTCCCCGATGAAGCTGACAAGCTCCGCGAGTTTTTCGCCGAGCATCAGGATAAGCCTGCGCTTGAAAATCCATCAAGCGCAAGCTAAAAATTTTTGTCGTGTGCTTGACATACGGGTGCCGCAGATCATGAAAGCGCATCCGCTCACAGCCCGCGTGGTCCAACAGCCGGTGCAGCCGCTGGCGCACCACCGAGGGCAGCAGAGGAGAGTCCTCCTTCTTGGGGGACGGGAACAGCCATCTGGAAACATTCCTTTTCCGGTACTCTCTGAACACCTCCAGCACTTTGGGCGGCAGGAGCAGGGTGCGTACCGCCGCCTTTGTTTTCGGCTCGGTGACCACCACCTCCGAGCCTATGACCACCGCCTGCTTGCTGATTCGCAGTTCGCCCGTGGTCAAATTCAGGTCCTCCCATTGCAGGACCGTCAGCTCTCCCAGCCGCAGTCCTGTGGCAAATTCCAGCAGGAACAACTCGTAGTACTTTTCCTCCTTCGCCTGGATCAGCAGCTTCTGCATGGCCTCCCGCGAGAGGAGATTCATTTCCCCTTTTCGGGCGGGCGGCAGCTTGCAGCCGGACGCTGGGTTCTGTGGAATCAGGTTTCCCGATACTGCCTTTTCCAGTGCCCGCCAACACAGGCTGTGGATGTTGCGGAGCTGGGAGTCCGCCAGCCCCGTTTCACCGTCCGATTGGTCCGCACGCCCCTCTGTTTTCAGCCAGACGAAGAACTGCTGCATATCCTTCGCGGTCAGCCTGTTCAGCGGGATATGACCCAGCCCCGGTCTGATGTACAGCCGGAGGTAGCCTTCGTAGATCCGCCGTGTGCCGGGACGGGCGGCGGGTCTGCTGTGCGTCTCATACCAGTGCTCCATCCAGTCCCCGAAGGGCATATCTGCCCTGGTCCTCGGCGGTGCAGGCGGCGCAAGGGCGTCCTTCAGCGTTTTCAGCTTCTCCACACACTCAGATTTTGTTTTAGCCAGCACATTTTTCGTTTTCGGCAGACCCTTGTCATCGTAGCCGATGACCACGCGTCCTTCCCATCGGCCGTCCTTTCTCAGGCGGACAGTTCCTTCTCCGTTTTTTCATTTTCTTGCCACGGCTTCAGCTCCTCTCCGAAAATATCGGTCAAAAATTCATCTACGATCTCTGCCGCCCTCTTTTGCATATCGCCGGTGGTGTGGGTGTAGGTGTCCAGCGTGAAGGCCGCCCGGGTATGACCCAGGATGCCTGAGAGCGTTTTCACATCCACGCCGGAGGTCAGGGCATAGTATTATATGATAAAGCGATAAATCGGTCAAGTGAAAATTCGGGACCGTGCAGAATTTCATCAGTTTAAACAGTTTTTCACTGCTTTTTTCTGCTGTTTTGCGAATTGCAGTCCCCACAAAAAGATGCTATCCTTTAAGTACAAAAGAAAGGGTGAGACCAATGTACAGTGAGGATACCCCCGAGCCATGGCGGCACGGGGAAGACGGCTGCAAGGGATCTGAGAAAAACACTCCAATGTTCCCCGCATCATGAGAACCGCGCAACGGTGCATTGCATAGCAGAGAGCACCCCAGCACAGGAAAGATCTTGTATGCCGTGACTCCGCAGAAAGAGAGGTAGTCAATGATGTTAGATATTAAGAACCATGGATGACCCTTGGCCGTGAAACGCAGGAGATCGGCCAAGGGTCATCGTTGTTTTTGATAAGCGTTATGTGCAGCGGCTTTCGAGCCGCCGTTTTTTTTACCCTGCGAAAAAAGCTGAACGCGGCGCAGATCCGCGAATTTCTGAAAATCTACGCCCAATAAGCGATAAGCTGGATGCGCTTTGCGTTGTCAATTGGCGCGCCCCTGCTCAGTCATTCCCCTTGCCGGTGGAGCGGAGCATCACATCGTGATAGCCGCCCTCGACGATGCTGGTGGCGGAGACGAGCGTGAGCTTCGCGTTCTTCTGAAGATCGGGGATCGTGGTCACGCCGCAGTTGCACATGGTGGATTTGACCTTATAAAGGCTACGCGCGACATTATCCTGCAAAGAGCCTGCGTAGGTGACATAGGAATCCACGCCCTCCTCAAAGGCAAGACCCGTCTTGCCGCCGATGTCGTAGCGCTGCCAGTTGCGCGCGCGGTTCGAGCCCTCGCCCCAGTATTCCTTGACATACACGCCGTTGACAAGGAGCTTATTCGTGGGCGATTCGTCAAAGCGGGCGAAGTAGCGGCCGAGCATCAGAAAGTCCGCGCCCATGGCGAGGGCGAGCGTCATGTGATAGTCGTGGACGATGCCGCCGTCGGAGCAGATGGGAACATAGACGCCCGTTTCGCGGAAATATTCGTCGCGCGCGGCGGAGACCTCGATGAGAGAGGTCGCCTGACCGCGGCCGATGCCCTTGGTCTCGCGCGTGATGCAGATGGAACCGCCGCCGATGCCGACCTTGACAAAGTCTGCGCCGCACTCGGCGAGGAAGCGGAAGCCGTCGCGGTCGACCACATTGCCCGCGCCGATCTTCACGGTATTGCCGTAGTTCTCACGCACGAAGTCAATGACCTTCTTCTGCCAGACAGAGTAGCCCTCGGACGAGTCAATGCAGAGAATATCCGCGCCCGCCTCAACGAGCGCGGGGATGCGCTCGTGGTAGTCGCGGGAGTTGATGCCCGCGCCGACCAGATAGCGCTTCTGCGCGTCCTGGAGGGCGAGGGGGTGCTCCTTGTGCTCGGCGTAGTCCTTGCGGAAAACGAAGTAGCGCAGGCAGTCGTTCTCATCCACAATGGGCAGAGCGTTGAGCTTGTGCTCCCAAATGATGTCGTTGGCCTCCTTGAGCGTGGTGGAGGAGGGAGCAGTGATGAGCTTTTCTCGCGGCGTCATAAAATCGCGCACCTTGAGGTCTGTGCTCATGCGGCTGACGCGGTAGTCACGGCTCGTGACGATGCCGAGGAGTTTCCCGTTGGGCATGGCGTCCTCAGTGATGGCGACGGTGGAGAAGCCGTTTTTCTCCTTGAGCGCGAGCACATCGGCCAGCGTGTGCTCAGGCGTGAGATTCGAGGCGCTGACGACGAAGCCCGCCTTGCTGCTCTTCACGCGGCGCACCATCTCCGCCTCGCTTTCGATGGACTGCGAGCCGAAGATGAACGAAAGCCCGCCCTCCTTGGCAAGCGCGACGGCGAGCGTATCGTTCGACACCGACTGCATGATCGCCGAGACCATCGGGATATTCAGGCTGATGGGGCAGTCCTCCTGCCCCTTGCGGTATTTGACCAGCGGCGTTTTGAGCGAAACGCGGTCGGGCACGCACTCCTCCGAGGTGTAGCCCGGTACGAGCAGGTACTCGCTGAAGGTATGAGACGGATCGGGATAGTAATAGGCCATGACTTGCCCTCCTATTTTTTGAAGTAACGCACCGCCGAGGCGAACAGGTGCATATCGTAAGTCCCCGGCACGTTTCGGTAAAGCGCGGGGCCGATGCGCTCGCTGTGCCCCATTTTGCCAAACACCCGCCCGTCGGGGGAGGTGATGCCCTCGATGGCGCAGACGGAGCCGTTGGGATTAAAAGCAGTATCCATTGTAGCATATCCGTCAAGGCCTGCATACTGCGTGGCAATCTGGCCGTTTGCGGCAAGCTGTTCGATCAGCTCCTGCGAGGCGAGAAAACGCCCCTCGCCGTGCGAAATGGGAACGGTGTAAATATCTCCCACCTCTGTTCCCGCAAGCCACGGAGATCGCGTCGAGCACACGCGCGTGCGCACGAGCTTGGACTGGTGGCGGCCGATGACATTGTAGGTGAGTGTCGGGAAGGACTCGTCGGTATCCATGATCCTTCCGTAGGGCACGAGGCCGAGCTTGATGAGCGCCTGGAAGCCGTTGCAGATGCCGAGCATCAAGCCGTCGCGCTGCTCGAGCAGCGCCGTCACCTGCTCGCGGACGGCGGCATTGCGGAAAAACGCGGTGATGAGCTTGGCGCTGCCGTCCGGCTCGTCGCCGCCGGAGAAGCCGCCGGGAATGACGATCATCTGTGCGGTCCTGACGGCAGCGGCAAAGCGCTCGACGCTGTCTGCGACATCGGCGCTCGTGAGGTTGCGGACGATGAATTGCTCGGCGTCCGCGCCTGCCTCCGAAAGCGCGCGCTGCGTGTCGTACTCGCAGTTCGTGCCGGGGAAAACGGGGATGAGCGCCTTCGGACGCACCTGCTTGACGGCGGGGGCGACGCGCGTCTTCGTTTCATGGGAAAAGCTCTCGACCGTGCCGCTGTCCCGCGTCTTTGTCGGGTAGACGGCTTCGAGCACGGCGTCGTTCAGCGCGGCAAGCTCTTCGATGGAGGCACTGTCCGCGCCGAGGGCAATGGCCTTTTCCGCTGTGGTGACGCCGATGCGCACGGCGTCGGAGACTTCATCGCTCAGCTCGGCGACAATCGCGCCTGGCATGGGGGCGAACCAGTCAAGCACCGTATTTTCCGCGGCGAAGCCGATCTCGTTGCCGAAGGACATCTTCATCACCGCCTCGGCAAGGCCGTTTTCGACCGCCCACGCACTCACGACCTTGCCCGCGCGCGCAAGCGCGGTGAAACGCTCCCACGCGGCGGTCTGCTGCTCGGGCGTTTTGCCTGCGAAGAGGTAGACGCCGTGGCCCACCGCCTTCAGGTCGGTCGTCAGCAGCTCGCCTTCGAGCAGCGGCGCGATGGCGAAGGAGATGAGCGTCGGCGGCACATCGCGGTCAAGAAAGCTGCCGGACATGGAGTCCTTGCCGCCGATGGCGGCGGCGCTCAGCTCCAACTGCGCGTCCAGCGCGCCGAGCAGCGCCGCGAAGGGCTTGCCCCAACGCGCGGGCTCATTGCGGAGCTTTTCAAAAAATTCTTGCAGGGAAAGATATGCCTTATGATAGTCTGCGCCTGCGGCGACGAGCTTGGCGACCGAGGTATAGACCGCGTCGTGCGCACCGCGATAGGGGTCGGCGCTCAGCGCGTCGGGGTCGCAGCCCCAGGCCATCACGCTGCCCTGCGCGGTCTTCTCGCCGGGGAGGACGGGCAGGAGCGCCGCCATCGCCTGCGCGGGGCTGCGCTGCGTCCTGCCGCCAAAGGGCATGAGGAGTGTCCCCGCGCCGACGGTGGAGTCGAAGCGCTCGACAAGGCCGCGGCGGGAGGCGCTCTTGAGGCTGCCCGCCATGCCGCGCAGCGTTTGAGCTGCGGCGGGAGCGGCACATTCCCTCGCGGGGACGGCGACGGAGGCGTGCTTCGTCGCGCCGTTGGTGTCGAGGAAGGCGCGGGAGAGGTCGGCGATCGTCTGTCCGCGCCAGCGCATGACCATGCGGGGGCTTTCGGTCACGACCGCCACGCGGTAGGCCTCTAAGTTTTCCGCCGCGGCAGCGGCGATGAATTTCGCCTCGTTCTCCGGTGCGACGACAACCGCCATGCGCTCCTGCGATTCGGAGATCGCAAGTTCCGTGCCGTCGAGGCCCTCGTACTTCCTGCGCACGGCGTCGAGGTCGATGATGAGTCCGTCCGCCAGCTCGCCGACCGCGACGGACACGCCGCCCGCGCCGAAGTCGTTGCAGCGCTTGATGAGGCGCGTGACCGCGCCGTCGCGGAACAGACGCTGGATCTTGCGCTCCTCGGGCGCATTGCCCTTTTGCACCTCGCTCGCCATCGTGGAAAGCGATTTCATATCGTGGCTCTTGGAGGAGCCGGTCGCGCCGCCGATGCCGTCGCGCCCCGTGCGCCCGCCGAGCAGGATGACCACATCACCCGGCGCGGGACGCTCGCGCACAACGTTGTCCGCGGGCGCGGCGGCGACGACTGCACCGCACTCAAGGCGCTTGGCGACATAGCCCTCGTGGTACAGCTCCGCGATATGGCCGGTAGCAAGGCCGATCTGGTTGCCGTAGGAGGAATAGCCCGCCGCGGCGGTCTGCGCGAGCTTGCGCTGCGGGAGCTTGCCTGAAAGCGTTTCGGCAAGCTCCTTTCTCGGGTCACCGCCGCCCGTCACACGCATTGCCTGATGGACATAGGCACGGCCGGAGAGCGGGTCGCGGATGCAGCCGCCGATGCAGGTGGCCGCGCCGCCGAAGGGCTCGATCTCGGTGGGATGGTTATGCGTTTCATTCTTGAACATCAAAAGCCAGTCCTGCTCCTTGCCGTTCACCATGGCGGGCACATGGATGGAGCAGGCGTTGATCTCCTCGCTCTCGTCGAGCTCGGGGAGCAGCCCGCGGGCTTTGAGCGTCTTTGTGCCGATGGTCGCAATATCCATAAGCGTCTGCGGGCGCTTGGCAGCCCTCTCCGCGCCGTAGACCTCCTCGCGCGCGGCAAGATAGCGCGCATAGGCGCCCTTGACGGCGTCATCGTCGATGCGGATCTCGTCAAGGTGTGTGGAGAAGGTCGTGTGGCGGCAGTGGTCGGACCAGTAGGTGTCGACCACGCGCAGCTCGGTCACGGTGGGGTCGCGGCGCTCGGTCTCGCGGAAATAGTCTTGCAGCGCCTTGAGGTCGGCAATATCCATGGCAAGCCCCATAGAGGAGAGCAGTGCGGAGAGCCCGGCCTCGTCCATGGCGGTGAAGCCCTCGACGGACGAAACGCACTTCGGCTCGGCAAGCTCCTCGGCGAGCGTTTCGGGCTTTTTAAGGCTCGCCTCGCGGCTTTCGACGGGGTTGATGACATAACGCTTGACCGCCTCGACATCGGCATCCGTCAGCGTCCCATAGAGTGCGTAGACCTTCGCCGTGCGGATGCGCGGGCGCTCGCCTTGGCTCAGAAGCTGGATGCACTGCGACGCGCTGTCCGCGCGCTGGTCGAACTGACCGGGCAGGGGCTCGACGGCAAAGACCGCGCAGGCGTCCTGCGTGTCCGCCGCGTCGGACACAAGGTCCAGCGGCGGCTCGGAGAACACGCTCCTGCAGGCATTTTCAAAGAGAGGGGCCTCGATCCCCTCTACATCATAGCGGTTCCAGATACGCGCGGCGCGCAGGCCCTGCACGCCGAGAAAATCGCGGCAGTCCGTCAGCAGCGCCTCGCACTCGGGCGCGAGACCTTGCCGCTTTTCCACATAGGTCCGAAATACCATTTTATCCTCTTTCCTCCCGCGCCGCGAGCGCGGCGCTGCCGATGTCGCCGCGGCAGTATTTGTTGGCAAAATCTACGCCCTCCGCCAGATGGTACGCGTCCTCGACGGCGGCCCTCAGTGTGGGGGCGACGGCGGTGACGCCGAGCACGCGTCCGCCCGCGGTCAGGAGCGTATCGCTGTCCTTTTTCGCGCCCGCGACATAGCAGTGCGCGGCGGCCTCTTCGCTCATTGTGATGGGGAAGCCGCTCTCATACTTTTGGGGGTAGCCCTCGGACGCAAGCACGACACAGCAAGCAGAATCAGTCGAAAATTCCACGCTCACATCCGCGAGCGTACCGTTCGTCGTCGCCTGCATGACGGTGAGCAGGTCGCTTTTGAGCAGCGGCAGCACCGCCTGCGTTTCGGGGTCGCCGAAGCGGCAGTTGTACTCCACGACCTTCGGGCCGCTCTTGGTGAGCATCAGCCCGAAATAGAGGCAGCCGCGGAAGGGGCGGCCCTCGGCGCGCATCGCGCGGATCGTCGGCAGGAAAATATTCTCCATGCACTCCGCCGCAATTTCCTTTGTATAGTACGCGTTCGGCGCGACCGCGCCCATGCCGCCGGTATTGGGGCCTTTGTCACCGTCGAGCGCGCGCTTGTGGTCCATGGAGGAGACCATCGGCACGAGCGTTTCGCCGTCGGTGAAGCTCAGCACCGAGACTTCGGGACCCTCCATATATTCCTCGATGACGACGCGCGCGCCGCTCTGACCGAAGGTCTTATCCTCGATCATCGCGCGCACGGCGGCCTTCGCCTCCTCAACTGTCTGCGCGACGACGACGCCCTTGCCGAGCGCGAGGCCGTCCGCCTTGACGACGATGGGCGCACCCTCGGCGTCGATGTAGGCACAGGCGGAGGGCGCGTCGGTAAAGACGCGGTATTTTGCGGTGGGAATGTTGTATTTTTGCATCAAGTCCTTTGCAAACGCCTTGCTCGCCTCGATGACGGCGGCCTTTTTGTCAGGGCCGAAGCAGGGGATGCCCGCCTCGCTCAGCGCGTCGACCGCGCCGAGGGCGAGGGGGTCGTCGGGCGCGACGACGGCATAATCAATGCCGTGCACCTTGGCAAATTCGACCTGCGCGGGGATGTCCTTCGCGCCGATCTCACTGACGCAGACCGCGTCGGCGGCGATGCCGCCGTTGCCGGGCAGACAGTAAATTTTCTCGACCGCGGGGTTTTCCTTCAGCTTTTTAATGATGGCGTGTTCGCGGCCGCCGCCGCCGATGACCATGAGCTTCATGGAGAAGTTCCTCCTTGCTTAATGATGGAACAGGCGCATACCCGTGAACGTCATAGTGATGCCGTATCTGTTCGCCGTCTCGATGACATTGTCGTCGCGGATCGAGCCGCCCGGCTCGACGATGTAGGAAGCGCCGCTCTTGCGCGCGCGCTCGACATTGTCGCCGAAGGGGAAAAAGGCGTCCGAGCCGACGGTCACGCCGCGCTGCTGCGCGAGCCAAGCGCGCTTTTCCTCGCCCGTGAGCGCCTCGGGGCGCTCTTGAAAGACGCGCTGCCACGCGCCGTCGGCAAGCACATCGTCGCACTCGTCGGAGAGGTAGACATCGATAGCGTTGTCGCGGTCGGGACGGCGGATGTCGTCCACGAACGAGAGGGCGAGCACCTTCGGATGGCGGCGGAGATACCAGTTGTCCGCCTTCTGTCCCGCAAGTCGGGTGCAGTGGATGCGGCTTTGCTGGCCCGCGCCCACGCCGATGGTTTGACCGTCTTTCACATAGCAGACGGAGTTGGACTGGGTGTATTTGAGCGTGATGAGGGCAAGGAGCATATCGCGCTTTGCGCCCTCGGGCAGGTCTTTATTTTCGGTGACGATGTTCGTGAGCAGGCTCTCATCGATTTTGCAGTCGTTGTGCCCCTGCTCAAAGGTGATGCCGAAAACATCCTTCTGCTCCAGCGGCGCGGGAGTGTAGGCGGGGTCGATCTGCACGATGTTGTATTTGCCGCCCTTTTTCGTCTTTAAGATGGCAAGCGCCTCGTCGCTGTAAGCAGGGGCGATGATGCCGTCGGAAACCTCGGTTTTCAGATACGCGGCGGTGGCGGCGTCGCACTCGTCGGAGAGTGCCGCCCAGTCGCCGTAGGAGCAGAGGCGATCCGCGCCGCGGGCGCGGATGTAGGCACAGGCGATGGGGGAGAGCGCCGTGCCGGGCGCGACGAAATAGACCCTTTTGTCCACCTCGTCGAGCGGCAGGCCGAGCGCCGCGCCCGCGGGGGAGACATGCTTGAAGCTCGCCGCGGCGGGAAGGCCCGTCGCCTCTTTCAATTCGCGCACGAGCTGCCACGAGTTGAAGGCGTCGAGCAGGTTGATGTAGCCGGGCTTGCCGTTGAGAACCGTAAAGGGAAGGGCTGCGCCGTTTTTCATGAAAACGCGCGCGGGCTTCTGGTTGGGGTTGCAGCCGTATTTGAGTTCCAGCTCGTTCATGTCGTCCTCCTCAGTCGCCTGAATTTTTGTTGAACAGCTTCACTTCGCCGTTCACGTTCGCATAAAGGGACACCTTATTGTCCGCGTTGAGCGCCGCCCAGACTTCTTCGGGCGAGGGGACGCTCGCCTCCATCGGCTCGCCCGCAAAGGTGGGCAGGGGGTTTCCGTCCCCCTGATAGGTGCTGATGAAATAGCCCTTGCCCTCGTCGCAGCCTTCGTAGCAGAAGAACTCGCGCAGACAGCGCCCATCCTTACGCTTGAGGATGGACAACTCGAAGGAGCCGTCCTCGTGCATGATGGCGGAGATGCGCGGCGTCCAGTTCGGCTCGTCCGGCTCGTATTCGCGTGTCATGAGACCGCGGCGAAAGTCGCCGTGCTGGCAGATGGTGTCGGTCTGATCGCCGTTCGTCACGACGAGGTCGCGCCCCATCGTGCGCACGGGATGATAGATGATGAGGCTGGGGTCAGAGAGCTTGGCGGGGTCGTGCGCCTCGGTGCGGATGCCGTCCTCGGTCTTGACAAAGACGCGGTTGCGGCTGTTCTCGCTGCGCCCCATGATGAAATAATACACACAGCGGCGTCCGACAAGGATGCCGCGGCCGGGATAAGAGGTCGCCTTTAAAAACTCCAGAAAATCAGTCATTTTTCTGCTCCTTCTCTCTTACGATCTCTGCGCAGATGCGCTCTGCCGCAAGCGGCAGCAACTGCCATTCCGCCTGCTCCATCACGCGCCGCTGTAACGTTTCGGGCGTGTCGTCCGGCGCGATCTCCACCGCCTTTTGCAGCAGGATCTCGCCGCCGTCGGGAATTTCGTTGACAAAGTGTACCGTCGCGCCCGTGACCTTCACGCCGCGCGCGAGCGCGGCCTCGTGTACCCTCAAGCCATACATCCCCTTGCCGCAGAAGGCGGGGATCAGGGACGGATGGACATTCAGAATGCGCCGCGGCCACTGCCTCGTGAACGCCGCGCTGAGGATGAACGTAAAGCCTGCGAGGAGAATGAGGTCGATCTCCTGCTCGCACAGCAGTGCGGAAAGCTCGTTTTCAAACGGCTTCTGCCCGCAGGTGGGCGAGAGCATGCGGGCCGGAACACCCGCGTTTTCCGCCCGCGTGAGCGCATAGGCCCCCGCGCGGGAAGAAACGACCAGCACGATCTCGCCGTGCGGCATTTTTCCGTCGCGCTGCGCGTCGAGCAGCGCCTGCAAATTCGTGCCGCCGCCGGAGACCAGCACGGCGATGCGGGCGCGTGTCAGCATAGCGCCACCTTTTCCTCGCCCGATACGATCTCACCGATGACGCCCGCTTCCTGACCGAGAGAATGCAGCGCGGCGAGCGCCTTATCGGCGCTGTCTCTTGCAGCGACGAGCACCATGCCCGTGCCCATGTTGAAGGTGTTGAACATATCGCGCTCCGAGATGCCGCCCATGCGCGCGAGCAGGGGGAAGATGGGCGGGATGTGCAGCGCTTTCTTTTCGATCTTCGCGCACAGGCCGTCGGGAATGCAGCGCGGAATGTTCTCATAAAAGCCGCCGCCAGTGATGTGGCTGATGCCGCGGACATCGGCGGCCTCAACGACCGCTAACACAGGACGGACATAGATCTTCGTCGGGCGCAGCAGCTCCTCGCCGAGCTCGCAGCCCAGCTCGCCGTAATACTGCCCGAGGTCGGCGTTCTCCACATCGAACACCTTGCGCACGAGCGAGTAGCCGTTGGAGTGCAGTCCGCTGGAGGGCAGCCCGATGACCACATCCCCCGGCTGCATTTTGTTCTTGTCCAGAATTTTGTCACGGTCCACGACGCCCACGGCAAAGCCCGCAAGGTCATAGTCGTCCGGCTTCATCGTGCCGGGGTGCTCAGCGGTCTCGCCGCCGATGAGCGCGCAGCCCGCGCGCACACAGCCCTCGGATACGCCCGAGACCAGCGACACGACCTTTTCCGGGATGTTCTTGCCGATGGCGATGTAGTCGAGGAAGAACAGCGGCTTCGCCCCACAGCAGATAATGTCGTTGACGCACATCGCCACGCAGTCGATGCCGACGGTGCTGTGACGATCCATGAGCTGCGCGATGCGCTGTTTGGTGCCCACGCCGTCCGTGCCGGAGACCAGCACAGGCTTTTCAAGCCCGTGCAGGTCCAGCGAGAAAAGCCCGCCGAAGCCGCCGAGATCGGAGATCACATCGGCTGTGAGCGTGCGCTGTACATAGCGGTTCATCATTTTTACGCCCTGATAGCCCGCCTCGATGTCAACGCCGGCGGCCGCGTATGCTTCCGAGTGAGAGATGCCCATAATGTCATTCCTTTCCGGTCCAGCAGTAGGTGCAGACCTTGTCCCTGTCAAGACCGATCGCCTCCAGCAGCCCGTCAAGGGACTGATAGGAGAGTGAATCAAAGCCGAACTGTGCGCAGATCTCGTGCAGCAGGCATTTTCCGCGCTCGGTGCGGCTGTCGGCGTATTCCTCCAGATGCTTTTGGCCCTCGTTGCCCTCCAGCTCCTGCACCATGCGGCGCGCGAGCAGGTCCATGGCGCTGTTGCCGCGCGAAAAGTTCAGGTAGCGGCAGGGGTACATGATGGGCGGGCAGGCCGAGCGCATATGGACCTCCGCCGCGCCGGTGCTGTATAAAAAATCCACGGTCTCGCGCAGCTGCGTGCCGCGCACGATGGAGTCATCCACAAACAGCAGCTTCTTTCCCTCGATCAGCTCCGGCACGGGGATCTGCTTCATGCGCGCCACTCTGCTGCGCACCTGCTGATCCTCCGGCATGAAGGAGCGCGGCCAGGTCGGGGTGTATTTCACAAAGGGACGCGCAAGGGGCTTGCCGCTGTGGTTGGCATAGCCCATGGCGTGCGGCACGCCGGAATCTGGCACGCCGGCGACGAAATCCACCTCGGGCACGCCGCCGCGCTCCGCCTCATCCCGCGCCATGATCGCGCCGTTGCGGTAGCGCATCAGCTCCACATTCACACCCTCGTAGTTAGAGTTCGGGTAGCCGTAATAGGTCCACAAAAAGGCGCAGATCTTCATCTGCTTCCCTGCGGGAGAGAGTGTTTGGAAGCCCTTGGCGTTCAGCCGGACGATCTCCTGCGGCCCCAGCTCATAGGCGTCCTGATAGTCGAGCTTATGATAGGCGAAGGACTCGAACGATACGCAGTAGCCGTCCTCGCGCTGTCCGATCAGCACAGGGAGGCGTCCTATGCTGTCACGCGCGGCGATCAGCTCTCCTTCCTCGGTCAAAATCAGGATCGTCATGGAGCCATCGATGACCTCCTGCGCGTGGAGGATGCCGGAGACAAGGTCGTTTTCCTGATTGATGAGCGCGGCGGTCAGCTCGGTGACATTCACGCGGCCGCTGCTCAGCGTCAGAAATTGCTGGCCCTTGTCGGAGAGATAAGTCTTCACCAGCTCGTCAGTGTTGTTGATGATGCCGACCGTCACGATGGCGTACAGGCCCAGATGGGAGCGCACGAGCAGCGGCTGAGGGTCGCTGTCGCTGATGCAGCCGAGCCCCGCGTGGCCGCGGAAGTCCGCGAGGTCCCGCTCAAACTTCGTCCGAAAGGGCGTATTTTCAATGTTGTGTATTTGGCGCTGGAAGCCCTCCTTCTTGTCAAAGAGCACCATTCCGCCGCGGCGCGTGCCGAGGTGAGAATGATAGTCCGTGCCGAAGAAGACATCCAGCGCGACATCGCGGTCCGAGACCGCGCCGAAAAAGCCCCCCATTACGCAAAGAACAGCTCGGAGAGCGTCATGGGGTCGATGTACTTTCCGTCCCGATAGACGCGCATATTGCCGGAGGAGATCTCGTCGATCAGCATCACGCTGCCATCCGGCGCGTAGCCGTACTCAAACTTGATGTCATAGAGGACAAGGCCCTTTTCGCGCAGGTCGTCCGCGACGACCTCGGTGATCTTCTGCGTCATGGCCTTGATGTCGTCATACTGCTGCTCGGTCATCACGCCCAGCGCCACAAGGCCGTCCTTCGTCACCAGCGGATCGCCCAGCGCGTCATTTTTGAAGGTCGTCTCCACATAGGCGGGCAGGTCGGCGCCCTCTTCAATGTACTCACCGTAGCGGCGGCGGAAGCTCCCCACCGCCTTGAGGCGGCAGATGACCTCCAGCCCGTGGCCGAAGACTTTCGCGGGCAGGACCTCCATCGTGGTCTCCTTCAGATCCGCGGAGACATAGTGCGTGCGGATGCCGGCGGCGTTGATCTTTTCAAAAAAGTGCTTGGTCATGCGCAGGTTGACATTGCCCACGCCCTCGATGGTCAGGCCCACGCTGTTCTCGCCGGGGTCAAACACGCCGTCCTTGCCCGTGCAGTCATCCTTGAACCTGAGCAGGTAGTTGCCGTTGTCCAGTGCGAATACATCCTTGGTCTTTCCGGTATATACGAGTTTCATTGCTTTCAGCTCTCCTTTTATTTCTTGAAGTGTATTCTTTATTTACTGATAAAGCGCCCGAACCTCTTCGTCCGCGCGCAGCACGGCGTCCCGTTCCCGCGTCCGCGCCTCGTCCAGCTTTTGGGCGAGCTCCGCGTCGGAGACCGCCATGATCTGCACCGCCAGCAGCGCGGCGTTCTTCCCGCCGTCCACCGCCACCGTCGCCACAGGGATGCCGCTCGGCATCTGCACGGTGGAGAGCAGTGCGTCCATGCCGTCAAGCTTCGTCCCGCTGCACGGCACGCCGATCACCGGCAGCGTGGTGTTTGCCGCCATCGCGCCGGCAAGATGCGCCGCCATGCCGGCGAACGCGAGGATAACAGAAAATCCGCCCTCCCGAGCCGACGCGGCAAATTCCCTTGCCTCATTCGGACAGCGGTGAGCGGATAATACGCGCACTTCCATTTGGACGCCGTAGTCTCGCAATACGCCTACGGCCTTCTCCGCGACGGGCAGATCACTCTTGCTGCCCATAACGATCGCAACCTTCCTCATTTGCGTTCCCTCCCTCAAACATAAAAATAGGCGCTCCGCTGCCCTTTGCAGTTGGAGTGCCCGGACGGTCGGCCTCTGAAACGCGCCGCCTCAGAGCGATGCTCCCTGCTCCCCCGTGGTAGCCCACATTCCGTCAGTTACAAGGGGCTCAACTTGAATTCAGTGTACCATACGCCCTGCTTTTCGTCCATTCCGCAAAAAGGAGAAAGAAGATAGAAAATCTTAGCTATATTTGTATCGTTATGACAATTCATAAGATACGCTTATATCGCGTCTTGAGAAAACTTATCGTCGAAAAACCATTTTTTTGTCTTGACAAGGCGATCCTCGCGTGGTATTCTATCAAAAACTTGAGGAAAGAGAGGCGATCGTCGTGACCGTGGTTTTGAAGGGTGCGCAGGTGTTCCACCGAGGTGCTTTCAGCGGCGGTGATGTTTCCGTTTCCTTTGGGGATCGTGTTTTTTGCAAGGATATTGTTTTTCCTTCGTCCCTGAATGTTTCTTCCTTTACCATATTACCCGGTTTCGTTGATGTGCATGTGCATCTTCGGGAGCCGGGTTTTTCTTATAAGGAGACCATCCGCACCGGCTCTTTAGCGGCGGCCCACGGCGGCTATACCGCCGTGGGCGCCATGCCGAATCTGAACCCTGTGCCGGACAGCATGGAGACGCTGCAAATGGAGCTGGACGCCATTCAAAAAGACGCCGTGATCCGCGTTCTGCCCTACGGGGCCATCACGAAAGGCGAGCAGGGCAGGGAACTGGCGGACTTGGACGCCATGGCCCCCTATGTGGTGGCTTTCTCCGACGACGGAAAGGGCGTTCAGGATCGTGATATGATGCGCCGCGCCATGCTGGAGGCCAAGCGCCTCGGCAAGCTGATCGTGGCCCACTGCGAGGACAATTCTCTGCTGCGGGGCGGCTACATCCACGACGGCGCTTATGCCCGCGCCCACGGACATCGGGGTATCTGCTCCGAGAGCGAGTGGCGGCCCATCCAGCGGGATCTGGAACTGGTGCGGGAGACAGGCTGCGGCTATCACGTCTGCCACATCTCCACCAAGGAGAGCGTCGCACTCATCCGCAAGGCCAAGGCCGAGGGCCTGAATGTCACCTGCGAGACTGGCCCCCACTACCTGCTGCTGGACGATTCCTGCTTGCAGGAGGACGGCCGTTTCAAAATGAACCCGCCCCTCCGGGACAAGGCGGATCGGGACGCCCTGTTGGAGGGTTTGGCGGACGGAACCATCGACATGATCGCCACGGATCACGCCCCCCACAGCGCCGAGGAAAAGGGCGGGGGACTGGAAAAAAGCGCCATGGGCATCGTGGGACTGGAAACGGCCTTCCCGCTGCTCTATACGTATTTGGTAAAGCCCGGCGTCATTTCCTTTGCCCGCTTGATGGAACTGCTCCATGACGCGCCCTGCCGCCGCTTCGGCATTGCGCCGGCCACCGGCTTTACCGTGTTTGATTTGAACCGTACCTATCCGATCGACCCCGCTGAATTTCTGTCCATGGGCCGGGCCACGCCCTTTGCGGGCTGGAGTGTACAGGGCCGCTGCCTGCTGACAGCCATGGAGGGGCGGGCGGTCTGGTATGATAAGACCTTGCTGGAGGGGGAGGACGCCGAATGAAGGAGACACTGCTGACTGTTTTGGAAAATACCCGGCTGGCAGACGGCATCTACCGTCTGCGGCTGGCGGGGGACATCTCTGCCATCACCGCACCGGGGCAGTTCGTGAATTTGAAGCTCTCAGGTTTTTTCCTCCGCCGCCCCATCTCCGTGTGCGATTGGGAGAACGGGGAAGTGACCCTGATTTATAAGGTTTTGGGCCATGGCACCGAGGCCATGACGGGCATGGCTGTCGGCACGGCACTGGATGTGCTGACGGGCCTTGGCAACGGCTTTGACTTGTCCCGCAGTGGGGAACACCCCCTGCTGGTGGGCGGCGGCGTGGGTATCCCGCCGCTGTATGGCCTTGCCAAGCGGCTGACCGCACAAGGTAAGCGCGTCACCGCCGTGCTGGGCTTTAACCGAAAATCCGATATTTTTTTAGCGGAGGAATTTCGGGCGCTGGGTGCGGAGGTCGTCATCGCCACCGCCGATGGCAGCGTCGGTCTCAAGGGCCTTGTGACCGACGGCATGGCCGCCGTGTCCGACTATACCTATCTCTACACCTGCGGCCCGGAGCCGATGCTCAAGGCGGTGTACGCTGATTGCAGGACCTCCGGCCAGTTCAGCTTTGAGGAGCGGATGGGCTGCGGCTTCGGCGCCTGCATGGGCTGCTCCTGCGAGACGAAATACGGCAATAAGCGCATCTGTAAGGATGGCCCCGTGCTGGAAAAGGAGGAGATCGTATGGTGAACACAAAAGTGACCCTCTGCGGCATTGAGATGGACAATCCCATCATCCCCGCCAGCGGCACCTTCGGCTTTGGCTATGAGTTCGCGGAGCTGTACGACATCAATATGCTGGGTACCTTCTCCTTCAAGGGTACGACCCGGGAGCCCCGCTTCGGCAACCCCACGCCCCGCATCGCGGAGTACGCCGGCGGCCTGCTGAACGCGGTGGGTCTGCAAAACCCCGGCGTGGACGCGGTGATCGCAACGGAATTGCCAAAGCTCAAGCAGGTATTTCACAAGCCGGTGATGGCGAATGTCAGCGGCTTTTCCGCGGCGGAATACGCCGAGGTCTGCGAGAAGTTAGACGCGCAGGAGCAGGTGGGCTGGCTGGAGGTCAATATCTCCTGCCCCAACGTCCACGGCGGCGGCGCGGCCTTCGGCGCGGACCCCAAGTCCGCTGCCGAGGTGACGAAGGCGGTCCGGGCAGTGACGAAAAAGCCCATCATTTTAAAGCTGTCCCCCACGGCGGCTGATATTGCCGCCGTCGCCAGAGCCTGCGAGGACGCGGGGGCTGACGGCGTGAGCCTGATCAACACCCTGCCGGGAATGCGCATCGACCTGAAACGCCGCCGTCCGCTGCTGGCCAACACCACTGGCGGTATGTCCGGCCCGGGAATGCTCCCGCTGGCGGTGCGGATGGTGTATCAGGTCTACGAGGCCGTTTCCATCCCCATCGTGGGTATGGGCGGCGTCACCACGGCGGAGGACGTTATCGAGCTGATGCTGGCGGGCGCCACTGCCATCGGCGTGGGCGCGGCGAACCTTGTGGAGCCGTATGCCTGCAAGACCATCATTGAAAATCTGCCTGCCGTGATGGAACGATACGGCATGGAAAATCTGACGGAGATCATAGGAGGAGCACATCATGGGTAAGGACGTTATCGTTGCACTGGACTTCGACAGCAAGGAAAAGACACTGGCCTTTTTAGACCGTTTCACCGAGGAAAAGCCCTTTGTGAAGATCGGCATGGAGCTGTTTTACGCCGAAGGCCCCTCCATCGTGCGGGAGATCCGGGCCCGAGGCCACAAGATCTTCCTGGATCTGAAGCTGCATGACATTCCCAACACCGTGAAAAAGGCCATGGCGGCATTGTCTGCGCTGGATGTGGACATCGTGAACCTCCACGCCGCCGGTACCGCCGCCATGATGACCGCCGCGCTGGAGGGTCTGACGCGCCCCGACGGTACTCGGCCGCTGCTCATCGCCGTAACGCAGCTGACCTCAACGGATCAGGAGAGTATGGAGCGAGAGCTGTGGATCGAAAAGCCCATCGCCGAGGTGGTGATGCACTATGCCGAAAACGCCGCGCAGGCAGGTCTGGACGGCGTGGTGTGCTCTCCGCTGGAGGCTGGGGCAGTCCACCAGCGCTGCGGCAAGGACTTCCTCACCGTGACCCCCGGTGTGCGCTTTGCCGACGGGGACGCGGGCGACCAGAAACGGGTCACCACGCCGGCCAAGGCCAAAGAACTTGGCTCCGACTACATCGTGGTGGGCCGTCCCATCACCCAGGCGGAGAACCCCGCGGCCGCCTACCGCCGCTGCCGAGAGGAGTTCGTGGGCTGATGCGCTGGGATACGGTCCTTTTTGATCTGGACGGAACGGTGACGGATTCGCAGGAGGGCATTGTGAACTCGGTGTCCTATGCGTTGAAGCGTCTTGGCCGGGAGGTCCCCTCTCCAGACATGCTGACCACTTTTGTCGGTCCGCCTCTCCACGAAAGCTTCCCTGCGCTCTGCGGGATGAATGAAGAGGAAACAGAGCGGGCGATCCGCGAGTTCCGCATTTATTTTGAACGCTACGGTTGGGCGGAAAACGCCCCTTATGCCGGAATGGCCGAGTTGCTTGCAAGCCTGTGCGCAGCGGGACTGCGGCTGGTGATTGCAACGTCGAAGCCGGAGGAATTTGCGCGGAGAGTTTTGCGGCATTTTGAGCTGGCGCAGTATTTTGACGACATCTGCGGCTCCCGTCTGGAGGATAAGTCCAGCGCGGACAAGGCGAGCGTCGTGCGCACGGCGCTCATGCGCGCCGATGTGACGGGACACTCCGTCATGGTCGGCGACCGCCGCCACGACATATACGGGGCGCACGCCAACGGCCTTGAGGCAATCGGCGTACTCTACGGCTACGGCAGCCGCGAGGAGCTGACCGCCGCCGGAGCGGAGCATCTTGCCGCCGATCTCAACGAGCTGAAAGCAATTCTGCTTCAGGAATAAAAAACAACGGGAGGAACATGGATATGGACATCAGCAGCAGGGTCGCTCAAGGCCTGCTCTCCATCGGCGCGGTCTTTCTGCGCCCGCAGGAGCCGTTTACCTGGGCGAGCGGCATCAAAAGCCCGATCTATTGCGATAACCGCCTCATTCTCACCGCCCCCGCCGTGCGTGAGACAGTCGAGCGCGCCATTGCGGACACGGTACACCGTGAGTTTCCGCAGGCGGAGGTTTTGATGGGCACCGCCACGGCGGGCATCGCCCACGCCGCCATCGCCGCGCATCTGCTCGGCCTGCCCATGGGCTATGTGCGCTCGGGCAGCAAGGACCACGGCAGAAAAAATCAGATTGAGGGCAGGCTCGAGGCGGGGCAGAGGGTCGTCGTGATCGAGGACCTCATCTCCACCGGCGGCAGCGTGCTGGATACGGTCGCGGCGCTGCGCGAGGCAGGCGCCGAGGTGCTGGGCGTCGTGAGCATCTTCACCTACGGCATGAAAAAGGGCGTTGGGCGCATGGCCGAGGCGAAGGTCAAGAGCGTGAGCCTGACAAATCTGGATACCATCGCCCGCGTGGGCGCAGAGGAGCATTACATCACCGAGGCGGACGTTGCGCGGCTGCTGGCCTTCCGCGATGACCCCGCCGACGAAAGCTGGATCAAAAAAGGAGGAACAAACTGATATGAAAAGCCTGATCGATATTCTGGAGCTCTCCGAGCAGGAGATCATGGAGCTGGTGAATACCGCCTGCGACATCATCGACCACCCCGCCGAATACGCGCACAAGTGCGACGGCAGAATCCTCGCGACCCTCTTCTTCGAGCCCTCCACCCGCACCCGTCTGAGCTTTGAGAGCGCGATGCTCTCCCTCGGCGGGCAGATGCTCGGCTTCTCGGAGGCGAAAAGCTCGTCCGCCGCCAAGGGCGAGAGCGTGGCGGACACGATCCGCACCGTGAGCTGCTACAGCGACATCATCGCCATGCGCCATCCCAAGGAGGGCGCGCCGCTGGTCGCCTCCATGCACTCGCTCGTGCCCGTCATCAACGCCGGCGACGGCGGCCACAACCACCCCACGCAGACGCTGACCGACCTTCTGACCATCCACCGCGAGATGGGGCGCTTTGAAAACCTCACGGTAGGCCTCTGCGGCGACCTCAAATTCGGCCGCACGGTACACTCCCTCGTCGCCGCGATGAGCCGTTACACCGGCATCCGCTTCGTGCTCATCTCCCCCGAGGAGCTCAAGCTGCCGCGCTATGTCAAGGAGCAGTACATCAAGGCCAAGAACATCCCTTACACGCAGTCCACCGACCTCGAGACCGTCATGCCGGAGCTGGACATCCTCTACATGACGCGCGTGCAGCGCGAGCGCTTCTTCAACGAGGAAGACTATCTGCGCCTCAAGGACAGCTACATCCTCACGTCCGACAAGCTCAGGGGCGCGAAGGAGTCTCTTCGCATCCTGCATCCGCTGCCGCGTGTGAACGAGATCTCCGTCGCCGTGGACGACGACCCGCGCGCGTGCTACTTCAAGCAGGTGCAGTACGGCAAGTACATCCGCATGGCGCTGATCCTCAAGCTGTTGGAAATCAAGTGAGAAAGGAAGTGCGACACAATGATCATTGACTCTATTCAAAACGGCATCGTCATCGACCACATCACCGCGGGAAAATCCATGGAGCTCTATCAGATCCTCGGCCTCGATCAGCTTGACTGCACGGTGGCCATCCTCAAAAACGTTACGAGCGGCAAGCTCGGCTGCAAGGACATCATCAAGATCGACCGCGAAATGGACCTTGACTGGGACCTGATCGGCTACGTCGATCCAAGCATCACCGTCAACATCATCCGCGACGGGAAACTTGTGGAAAAGCGCACGCTCAAGCTGCCTGAGCGCATCCGCGGCGTGCTCAAGTGTAAAAACCCGCGCTGCATCACCTCCGTTGAGCAGGAGCTGCCGCAGGAGTTTGTGCTAACGGATCGTGAAAAGCGCGTTTACCGCTGCCGCTACTGCGAAACGCAGGCGGGTAAATAGGCTTTTGTAAGGCAGAAGTCGAGAAGATCCTGCTTGCAGAGAAGTATGCAGAATCAGACAAGCCTCGACGCACAGGGAGCCTCCTCTCAGCACGCTGTACTGTCCGGGCGCAAAGCCGAAGGCTTCAGATGCACCATGGAGGATGCTCGGCATATCATCACAATAGAGAGAATCTTCGGATACCCTCTATTGCAGCGATGCAGGAACAATGAAAGCTCTTTATCAATTAGGACATGGCGATGAAGGGCCCGGAGCATGTTCTTCTGTTTTGCACTGTAATCATGGCAGAGAGACGTAAGGAATATCCCCGGCCAAGCCGGGGATATTCCTTTTGCAGCTGCCAGACAGCATTTCTACTATAACAGGGAGATTTCTTTTCCCACAATAGTCTCAGCCTGCTCCCGCCGCTTTCGATACTCCTCCAGATACCGGTCCAGACAGACCTTGTTGACGGTAGCCGAGATCGTGCTGCGCAGGAGATCCTTGGCATCAGACTCGGTTTCACCAAGTCCCTCCACTGCAGGAGCGACACCAAACGCTGCGCCGAGCATATTCTCAAACTCATCGCAGAAGTAGTCATAGGCGGTCTGAAGGGGATAGCACTCCTCCTGTATGCTAAACATCAGTCGAAGCCCCTCCAAAGGAACAACAGGCTTGACCACCGCGATGAACAGAAGCCGCGCAAGATGTTCGGCTGTATACAGCTTTTTTAGAGGGGCAGGAACCAGCTTCTGCTTGACATAGTTGCTCACCATGAATCCAGTCAGTTCAGGCTCTCCTAACGGTGCCAACCGGGCGTTGATATAGCGCACCACCTGCTCCAGATACAGTCCGACCTCCGGGATCTGTGCATAGCGCGGCAGACGGAAGGCCGCGATGTCCGCCGTGATTCTGTTTTGCATTTCTTTTTCCATATTGTTATTATAAGCGTTTCCTCTGCAAAGTTCAACGGCTTTGCGAAATATTTTTAACAGTTTATTAAAAGCCGTTGACGAAGAAATAAAAAGCTGATAAACTGCATCCATCCCTTACCGGAACCGAACGACACTTTTTCAGTTGGAGGTCATCTTATGGATCAGATCCGCATTGCCGCAGACTCAAGCTGCGACCTGCTTACCATGGACGGCGTGGACTTTGTCAGCGTTCCGCTCACCGTCCGTACTGCTGTGGAGGAATTTCGCGATGACGCCGCGCTCGATGTCGACGCGATGGTCACAGCACTTCGCGGCACGAAGGGCCGCACCTTCAGCGCCTGCCCGAACATCGCGGACTGGGAGTCCGCCTTTGGCGAAAGCGGCGATGTACTCGCGTTCACCATTACAAGCAGCCTTTCGGGCAGCTGCAGCGCGGCACTTGCCGCAAAGAAACGCTGCGAGGAGCAGAATCCCTCTCGCCGCATTTTTGTGGTGGACACGCTGTCCGCCGGTCCGGAGATCGCCCTGCTCATCGAAAAGTCAGCCGCCGAACTGCGCTCCGGCAAGAGCTTCGAGGAGGTCTGCACAGCCGTACAGCAGTATCAGCGCCGTACCCATCTGCTCTTTGCGCTGGAATCCATGCACAATCTCGCCCAGAACGGACGAATCAGCAAGCTGGCGGCAACGATGGCCGGTGTTCTCGGCATCCGTGCCGTTGGGCAGGCCAGCGAGGAGGGCACGCTTGAGATGCTCGGCAAATGTCGGGGCGCTCGAAAAACGCAGGAGCTCCTGTTGAGTGAAATGGTGCGGCTTGGCTACAGGGGCGGCAGCGTCCGCATCGGGCATTGCCGGAACGCGACATTTGCATTGGAGCTCTGCACCAAGATCCGGCGGCGATTTCCGGGGGCAGAGGTGAAAAGCCATCCGCTACGTGGGCTGTGCAGCTACTATGCAGAACACGGCGGGATTATGCTGGGCTTTGAGTCATGAAAACGAAGGTCTCGGACAGGAAGGCGCTGCTGCATCTTGCGGTACGCATTCTGACACTGCCGCCCATCGTCATCGGGGTAACGCTGCTTCTGATGTACGCTCCGACAGGGCTTCTGACGCGCAGGGAGCTGCTGCTGTGCGAGGTGTTCCTGCTGGTTATCCCCTTGGCGGCGTACCCGCTGCGGGAGATCTTCCACATTGGAAAGGACCGGCGCAGGGGGCAGCGCGGCACGGCGCTGGTATGCAGCGCCGTTGGGTATCTGTGCGGGTTTCTCTGGTCAATGCTGACGCCATGCTCCTGGCTCGTCCATATCCTGTTTCTCTCTTATGTCATTTCTATCGCGGCGCTGTTGCTGCTCAACGTGGGCTTTGGCCTTCGCGCAAGCGGACACGCCTGCAGCACAACAGCTCCGGCGTTTCTGTTGACATGGAAGCTGCATCCGCTTTTTGCCATACCGTCCGTTCTGCTGATCGCAGCAGTGTACCGCTCCTCCCTAAAGCTATCGCGCCATACCCTGCCGCAGCTTCTGGCCGGCTCGGCGGTCAGTCTGTTAGCCTGTGTGATCTCGATTATGGTTTATGGCGTCAGATAAAACGATACTGCGCCGCATCGCCGTTTCATTTGACGGTGGCGCGGCGCAGTCCTGTCTTTATTGCAACTTCTTCAATCGCTGCTGTTCTGTTCTGCGTTATATTGATTCTTGAAAAACGCTACCACAACAGCGCCGGGGCCGAGGTGTGTTCCGATCACGCTGCCCACCGTTGTGTAGCGAACCTCCCGCAAATGCCCCTCCCAAATGTGGCGGCTGTCTTCGATGTACTTCAATAAAAGCGCACCGGAAAGTCCGCTGTAGCCAAGCAGCACCGGCTTGCTGAAATCAATGCCGCCCGCCTTGTCGATCTCCTGAACGAGCAGATTGTTCCCCATTTTCGAGCCGCGCGCTTTTCCAAGCAGATGTATCTCGCCGTCGGTGACGGAGATCACGGGCTTGATGTTCAGTATCCCACCGGCAAATGCGGCGGTCTTGGAAATGCGTCCACCCCGCTTAAGGTATTTGAGGGTGTCCACCAGTGCCACCACAACGATTTTTTCTTCTCTTTCTCCAGAGCATCCGCAATTTCCTCTGCGGACATTCCCGCGTCCAAAAGCCGGAACGCAAGCTCCGCCAAAATACCCGTTCCCATCGCTGCGCTTGTGCCGCTCTTTCACCGCCTGCTTCAGCGCCGCCTGCAGCACCGCATGGACACGCCGCACGAAGGTGTTGGACAGGGGCTTGTCGTTCTGTTTCGCTCCACGGGGCATCCTACCGTTTTCTTTCAGGTCGTTATACATTCTCTGGATGTGGATGGACGAGAGCTGCTTAAGCTTGATCGCGCCGATGGCCGGGATGATGTGGTGTTCAATGATCCCCTCATAGCCCTTGGCGGCGTTGTAGCGGATGATGTGGCTGTAGATCAGATTGCGGTATCCGCCCTCGGTGTTGCCGTTCCACTTTTGCCGGTTAGTGGTAAACCAGTGGACGCTCCATTGCCCAACCGTGAGATTATTTTCTTTCTGCATATCATCGCCTCCTTTTAGGCAAACGAACAATATCACAGAAAGCAGGAAATAGCTACTGAAAAGAATATAAAATAGATGACGATTTCGAACTCGACATTATTCCAATCCAGAAAAATGTTTGGAAAGGATGCTCTTTATCTCCTCAATGTCCGAGACCACACTTTCGACTTCCGCAGACGAGTCTACACCTTGGCCTCCGGCAATTAAGGTTTCGATGGATTGTAGCGTTTCTGTTATCTCGGTTAACAATTCTGCCGAAATCTGTTCTCCAACGACATCATCCAGAGTTTCTTTGATCTCTAAAACTTGCTGACTCAGTGCATTCAGTTCAGCATGGTATGCCTGCGGCTCGTTTGTGGTGAATGGAACAGTAGTTGTAGGAAAGGAGCCCAAGAAGCCTCGTAACCGCTGCAAATCAACACAAAAAGGAGCTGATTCTTATAAAATCTCTATTTGAAGAAATGGGCGGCACTTACCATCAGGAGGGTGATTACCTCATCCCGAACCTTGCGCTGCCAGATGAACCGGAATACCAGATCGGCAAGTACGGGCGTATGCGTCGCAGCTATCTGAAAGAACATCGCCCTGTTCTCTACGCAAACTACCTTACGAGCGGAACACTGCATTGGCACCTTGCCGAGATCGACCAAGCCTGCAACGAGCGTATGGAAATCATCGTTTCTGCAATGGCGAAGCGGGAAGATGTGACCGAAACACTCAAAGCATCTGACCAAATGGAATGGGTGCGCCGCATGAACAGTATCCGCAATCGTGCGGAGGAGATCGTTTTAACCGAGCTTGTATATGAATGACAAATGCCCGTTATTGGCTGTATGGCCGATAACGGGCACTATCTTTATTCTTTTGGTGCTACAAACTTGTATTTGCCCTTTCCAAAGCCGCTGACAGGCTCGATCAAATCCGCATTTTTCAGTTTTGTAATGAGATTCCCTGCGGCAGTAACGGAATCCTTTGTGATAGCAGCGATGTCAGATCGGCCAAAGACGCCATCAGCGCCCATATTTGCAAATACCGCTTTCGCCTTTGCAATCGTACCTTGGCTTGCGTTCAGTCGGTCAATCGCAACCTCAATCGAAACACTTTCGCCCTCAATCGTAACCTTGCTTGCGGTTGACCCTGTTCCATAATTTAAATTATAGAGCGTAACTTGAAAAGAACTGGCATCCGAATAGAATTTAGGCTCCAGCTCATCGCGGTAATTGTGAGCAGCGCGGTAGGTTTCCGTGATCTTCTTAAAACCACTGCCCTGCCACTCCATATAGCCCAATCTGCCGAAAATATCTGCAAGGACGGGATTGCGGCGCGTAGAGGAGAAACCGCAGGCACATGAGCTACAGTCAAAGGGCAAATACAGCTGTGAACGCTAAAATGAATGTTATTCACTTGCGTCAGTTGTACCGCTCCCTGTACTCGCCGGGGTTGCATCCGGCGTACTGCCGGAATACTCGTGAAAAATGGCTGGGTGATGAAAAACCGAGATACAAAGCGATTGCAGCGGACGATTTTCCGGAATAGCGGAGGAGACGTTTGGCTTCCTCCGTTTTTTCTCGGAGAATAAAATCGGTCAGGGATTGTCCGCTTTCCTGCTTAAACTTAGCCGATAGATAGGGGCGGCTCATGTACAGAGCGTCCGCTATTTTCTCCGCCTTAATCGGCTCGGAAATATGGTGCTGGATATAGTTCCGTACCGCCAACACCAGAGCCGTGGGCTGCTTTCCCTGCCGAATCCGGTCTACCCGTTCCGTGAACTCTAAAACCATATGATACTGAAGATTGGTCAGTTGATTCGGCGTATTAAGAAGCTCTGCCTTTTGAATAAAGGCGTCGCTGAGCGAGAAAGCGTCCTCCACATCCATGCCGCCCTGAATGGCAGCGCGGGAAACCAGTGTCACCGATACTACAAAGGTGTTTTTGACCTGCCGGAGCTGGTCTGCTGCCAAGGTACCGCCACGAATGGCGGGAGCAGAGGAAAGCCACCGCTTCATGGAAGAGCAATCCCCCTTGCGTACCATATGGAGAAGCTGCTGCTCGGCATCAAAGGAGTTGTGAACATTCGGATGTTCCTGCACATCGGAAAGGACTGCATCCATACGATGTGCGCTTTGCTGCGTTTCCAGAAGCTGCTTCAGCCCCTGCTGATCCGACTCTGTGATGGAAATATCCTCCAGCGTCAGTTTTTCGTTGTTCCAGACGTAGTTGATGGTACACAGCATTTGCAGGATGCTTTCTACCGGCATTCGGACGATGCTTTTCATCCCCGCAACGAAATCCTCCATATCCTCCGGCGAAACATCGGCACGAAATGCAAGTTCCCGTAGCTCCGCCTCGCTGTTGGCTACCTGTCGGGTGGGGCCGATGATCAGCTTTTTCATGCCGTGATTGACGATTCCATAGAAATTAAAATGCCGGGTGGCATAGTAGCCCACATGGGACCCAATCGCCCACAGCTTATCCTTGTAGACGACGATGGGGTCCTTGGGCAAATGAACCGTTGAATAGAAAAATTCAAGCTCGTCTCCATCATAAAGCCGGATAGGAACTCCGGAAAGGCTGCCCATTACTGAGCACAGATAATTCATGTCAAGTTCTTCCATCCTGCGCCTCCTTAAAACCGATACTATTATATAATATGCAGTACGATTTTGCAATGCAGTTTCTGCCTTTATCGTTATAATATAAGCGTAAGATATTAGATTAGGAGGCGAGTTTTGGTGAAAATAGAGAACATACTCGCAGCGATGACGACGGAGGAAAAGGCGGCGTTGGTATCCGGTACGGATTTTATGTACACCAACCCCATCCCCCGGCTGCACGTTCCGGCGCTACGAATGTCTGACGGGCCTCACGGTCTTCGCGTGCAGAAGGAAGCGGGCGACAACGGCGTTACCGGCAGCGAACCGGCCACCGCATTTCCCACTGCCGTCACCACAGCTTCCGGCTGGAATCCGGAAAACCTGCGGAAAATGGGTGAAGCCATTGCCGAGGAATGCAAATATTACGGCGTGAACATTCTGCTTGGCCCGGGAGCAAACATCAAGCGCAATCCCCTTTGCGGCAGAAATTTTGAGTATTATTCCGAAGGTCCCCTGCTGGCCGGTAAGCTGGCAGCGGCAGAAATCCAAGGTGTGCAGAGTCAGGGCGTAGGCGTATCCATGAAGCACTTTGCCCTGAACAACAGCGAGAACTACCGCTTCATGGGCGGCAGCATCGCCGATCTGCGGGTCATTCACGAGCTGTATCTGCGTGTGTTTAAAATTGCGGTCAAAGAGGCGCACCCGGTCAGCATCATGTGCGCCTACAACAAGATCAACGGCGAATACTGCTGTCAGAACAAGTGGCTGCTAACGGATATGCTGCGCACGGAGTGGGGCTTTGACGGCCTTGTAATGACCGACTGGGGTGCCACCCATAACCGGCTGAAAATGCTGGCGGCGGGCTGTGATCTGGAAATGCCGGGAGATGCTGCTATCTGCCGCAAATGGATTTTGGACGGTGTGAAGAGCGGCGCTCTATCTGCGGCAGAGTTAGACAAGGCTGCCGGGAATGTGCTTCGGCTGATGGAAAGAACTGCTATTACGAAAGTGGCTTCTGCTGATTGGGACAAGCACCACGCCCTTGCAGCGGAAATCGCCGCAGATTGCGCCGTGCTGCTGAAAAATGACGGTCTGCTTCCCCTGAACAAGGCGGAAAAGGTTCTGGTCATCGGAGACCTGTTTGACCGGATGCGCTATCAGGGGGCGGGCAGCTCCATGATTACGCCCGCCAGATTGACCACGCCCCGGAACGCTTTTGACGAGATGGGCATTCCCTATGCCTTCTGCCGTGGCTATGAGGAGAACAAAACCGAGGCGAACGCTTCTCTGGTGGCCGAAGCGGTGGAGAAAGCGTCCCAGTATGAAAAAATCCTCGTGTTTGCCGGTCTGACCGACTATGTGGAAAGCGAGGGCGGCGACCGGGAGAATATGTGTCTGCCGGAGAATCAGCTGGCGCTTTTGGAGGCTCTGGTCAAAGCCGGGAAGCGGGTGGCGGTGGTGCTCTTCGGCGGAGCGCCGGTGGAACTGCCCTTTGCGGATTCCGTCAGCGCCATCCTTAATATGTACCTACCGGGACAGAACGGTGGAACCGCTGCGGCATGGCTGTTGTTTGGCGAGGCCAATCCCGGTGGACGGCTGGCGGAGACGTGGCCCATGGCCTATGCCGACGTGCCCTTCGGGGATTCTTTCGGGAAAACGCAAAACGAAGTCTACAGAGAAAGCGTCTATGTGGGCTATCGCTACTATCTGACCGCAAATAAAAAAGTGCGGTATCCTTTCGGCTATGGACTGTCCTATACGACCTTTGACTGGGAGGATATGCAGATTACAGACCTTGGGAAGCGGATTCAGGTATCCTGTACCGTGAAAAACACCGGAACACGGGACTGCGCAGAGGTGGTGCAGCTCTATGTCGCCGCACCCGAAAGCGCCGTCTGGAAACCCAAACGGGAGCTGCGCGCCTTTGCCAAGGTCTACCTGAAGGCAGGCGAGCAGCGCCGGGTTGAGTTATCCTTTGACAAGGATGATCTGCGGTATTTTGACATTCACAGAAATGATTGGGTCATGGAGCAAGGCACATATGAGCTTTTACTGTGCTCTGATTGCGAGGCAGTGAAATTACATGACACCATTGTGCTGGACGGCGAAACTGCAGCTTCGCCCTATGATGCAGACGTCGATGCAGTATACCGCCGAGCTGCGTTAGCAGATGTGACCGATTCCCTGTTTACGCAGATGAGCGGACTGCAAATTCCGCCGCTGCCGCCCAAAACGCCCATCCGGCTGGAATCCCGCTTCTCCGATCTGCAAGCCACGTTTATGGGCAGAATCCTCTACAATGCTGTGCTGGGGGTAGCCCGGAAGCAGATGAAGGAGGCCCTGCGGCTGCCCCCCGGAGAAAAACGGGACAACCAGATTAAGGGAGCGCAGTTCTTAGAGCGGATCCTCAGCTCCAACTCGCTGATTACCATGTCCATGTCAGCGGCAAATTCTTTCCCTTATAGCTTTGCGGAGGGCTTTGCCGCCCTTGCCAACGGGCACATTCTCCGGGGAGCAAGGTGCTTCCTGACCAAAATCAAAGTACCGGCGCTGCCGAAGGAACAGGAGAAATAGAATATGAAAACAACAACGCACAAGCTGCCTGCTAGCCGGATTCGATCCGAGAACGTCACCGCAAAGGAAAAATGGCTGGGGTATCTGCTGGGGCCCGCCGGGGCACTGCTGCTCAACGCCGTATTGGCTACTTACCTCAATGTCTACTATACCGATGTACTCAAGCTGACCGGCGTATGGGGCGGCGCTTTTCTGGTGATTTTCCCCATCATCTCCAAAATCGTTGATGCCATCACCAATGTAGCCATGGGCTACATCATTGACCGCACCCGCACCAAAGAGGGTAAGGCCCGGCCGTGGCTGCTGCTGTCTGCACCGCTGCTGGCGGTTACAGGGATTCTGCTGTTCACGGTGCCCAGCGGCTCCGAAACTGTGCAGATCATTTGGGTCATGGTCAGCTATAACCTGTTCTATTCCTTCGCCTATACGATTTTCAACATGAGCCACAATCTGATGGTCCCGCTTTCCACACGGGACACCACCCAGCGCGGCAGCCTCTCGGTATTCAACCAGATTGCCACCATCATGATGAGCGGTATTCTGGTGGCGCTGGTATTTCCCATGGTCATCATGCCTGCCATCGGCGCAGACAAGAGCAAGTGGATCGTCCTGATGAGCGTGCTGTCTATTCTGGCGCTGCCGCTGACCTTGTTGGAATACTTCTTCACCAAGGAGCGGGTCACGCTGGAAAATCAGGGCACAGAAGAAGCTGCCATTCCATTCCGGGCTCAGCTCAAGGCGATTTTCACGGATCGCTATATGCTCATCATCTATGCCTATTTCCTGATCTATACCTTCGGCACCAGCATCAAAAATCTGAGCCTCGTCTATTTCTGCAACTATGTGCTTGGTACCTACAACGACGGCATTACCCAGACCCTGATTTCGGTGATCGGCGGCATTCCCATGGGCATCGGCATTTTTGCCGTGTGGCCGTTGGCAAAAGAATTCGGCAAACGGAATGTAACCTTAGTGGGATTTATTTTGTACGCTATCGGCAGCGCGGTGTGTTGGCTGTTCCCCACCAACATGGTTATTATGCTCGTCGGGCAGTTTATTAAGAATATCGGCGGTCTGCCATGCTCCTATGTATTTATGGCGCTGTTTGCGGATGTACTGGATCATGTGGAGTGGCGCAGCGGCATCCGCTGTGACGGCATTGCCATGAGCGTGTACAACATCATTGCAGTCGCTATGGTGGGAATCTGTACCGGCATTTTCAACGGAATGCTCTCCCAATCCGAGTATGTCGCCCCCTCTGTTGTAGGCGGCGTGACGGTGGCAGCAGAACAGTCGGCAGCCGTAAAAAGTGCAATCACATTCGGCTTTGTTGGGCTGGAGGTCATTACCGGTATCATTCTTGCTGTCCTGCTGGTATTCCTGAATGTCGAAAAGAATATCGACAAAGAGCAGGCGGAGATCAAGGCCCGCCGGGAAAAGGGGTCTGCCGAATGAAAGCAATCCGACTGAGAACAGAATATCTGAAAAAACCGCTTGGAATTGACATGGAGCACCCTCGGTTGCTGTGGAACTGTGAGGGCGGAAAGACGCAGACCGCATTTCAGATTCTGGCCGAGACGGAAGAAAAAACCGTGTGGGACAGCGGAAAAGTTTCTTCCGCTTCCATGCACGCCGACTATCCCGAACAGCTTATCTCCCGGCAGCAGGTCTGCTGGAAGGTTCGGCTCTGGGATGAAAATGAGAACTGCGGCGATTGGTCGGAGGAAGCCTTCTTCGAAATGGGGCTGCTGTCCCATTCGGATTGGCAGGCTAACTGGATTGCCGGAGACTATTCTGTCCGCAAAAAGCAGCGCTATCCCGTAGAATGCTTCCGCAAGACTTTTTCGGCGGAGCGCGTAACCAAGGCCCGCCTGTATATCACCGCCTGCGGCCTGTATGAGGCGCGGCTCAATGGACGGCGCATCGGAGATTTTGTGCTGGCTCCTGGCTCCACTGACTACCGCAAACGCATCCAGTATCAGACCTATGACGTGACCGAGCTGCTCCAAAGCGGAGAGAACGATTTAACCGTAGAACTGGCAGACGGCTGGTATCGCGGCTCCAGCGGTGCCAAAGGCCGCACCAACACCTATGGTACACAGAGCAAGCTGTTGGCACAGCTGGAGCTGACCCATACAGATGGGCGTATGGAGACAGTCTGCACCGATGAAAGCTGGCGGTGGAGCAACGACGGCCCAATCCGCTTTGCCGACCTCAAGGACGGCGAGGTAGTGGATGCAAGATTTGCACCCTCCTATTCCGGGAAAGCCCGAAGGATAAAATACACCGCCAATCTCACCGCTTCCGACAATGTCCCGGTCATGGAGCGGGAGCGTTTTTCTCCGGTGGAGCGAATCACCACCCCCAGCGGAAAAACCGTGCTGAAGTTTCCCCAGAATCTCTCCGGCTATCTTTCCTTCCGCCTGACGGCACACGAGGGACAAAAAGTTCACATCACACTGGGCGAAATGCTCGGCGATGACGGAGAACTGACCCTGAAGAATATCCAGTGCGTGCATCACGGCAAGCGTACCCCGCTGCAGGAGTTGGACTATACCTGCAAGGAGGGACGGAACGAATATACGCCGAAGTTTTTTTATGGCGGCTTTCAGTATGCGCAGGTGGATACGGACATCCCATTTGAGGCGGAAGACTTCACCGCCGTGGCGGTGTACAGCGCTTTTGAAGAAGCGGGGGATTTTGAATGCTCGCATCCGCTCATCAATCAGCTCTATCGCAATACCCGCTGGTCACTGAAAAGTAATTCCACAGACCTTCCCTCCGACTGTCCCACCCGGGAGAGGATGGGCTGGACCGGCGACAGCCAGATTTTCTTCAACACGGCCTCTTATCTGGTGGACTACGCGGCCTTTGCCCGCAAGCACGTCCGGGACATCTACGACCGGCAATGGAACAGCGGCCGACTGCCCCAGATTGCGCCCTATGCACACGAGGACTGGTTCATGTGGGTTATGAACGGCTCTGTAGGCTGGGCTTGTGCCGGCGTGTATATTCCCCTGTATTTCTATCGGAAATACGGCGATGACCGGCTGCTGCGGGCGTATTACGACGGAATGCTCCGCTATGCGGATTTTATGATTCGCCGGGCGGGAAAATGGGGCGGCGTATACGCCAAGCCTATGCACCTGTCCCATAAGAACCGGAAATATGCCGTCAACTGCGGCCAGTCCTACGGGGAGTGGGCAGAGCCCAACGACGTGATGGCCTTCCAGTGGTATGACTTTGCCGCACCTCATCCGGAGGAATCCACCGCCTACACCTATTTCACCCTGAAGCGGGTGCTGGAGGCGGCGGAGATTCTAGGAAAGCCCGAAACGCCGCAGCTCAAGCGCATCCGGGAATACAGCGAGGGAGCCAGACGAGCCTATCAGGAGCTGGTTACCAAGGAGAAATTCACGCTGGACACCGACCGTCAGGCCAAGCTGGTGCGGCCTCTGTACATGGGCCTTCTGACGGAGGAACAGACCAAATTCGCCGAAAAGCGGCTTATCCAAGCCATGGAACACTACGGCTGGCGGCTGGGCACGGGCTTTCTTTCTACACCGCTGATTCTGGACGTGCTGGCGGAGCTGGATATTTCCTATGCCTATCGGCTGTTGGAAAATGAGGAAATGCCCGGGTGGTTGTTCATGCCCAAATCCGGCGCTACCACCATCTGGGAAGCATGGGAGGGCAACACTACGAAAGACAAGGGTATTGCCTCCCTGAACCATTACTCCAAGGGCGCAGCCTGCGAGTGGTTGACGAACACCATGTGCGGTATTCGGTTGGACGGTGAAAACCGCTTTGTGCTTGCGCCCCGACCGGGCGGCAGCATCACCTTTGCCAGAGCGTCCTATCAGAGCGTTTACGGCAGCGTGAAAACGGACTGGGCAGAAACAGAAACCGGCTATCGACTGGCGGTCACGATTCCTGCCAATACCACAGCGGAGGTTATTCTTCCGGATGGAAGCCGCCGCACGGCAGAAGCAGGAACACATCAATACGAATGGAAGAAAGCATGAGAAAATACTACCTTGCCATTGACATTGGCGCATCCTCCGGGCGGCACATCGTCGGCTGGCGCGAGGACGGAGAAATCAAAGCAAAGGAAGTCTACCGTTTCCCGAATGGCGTACAGGAGCAGGACGGCCATTTGATATGGGACATAGACGCACTGCTTTCCCATGTGAAAGCGGGCATCGCGGCGGCAAAGACGGAATTTTCGAGCATCATCAGCCTGTCCATTGACACTTGGGGCGTGGATTATGTGCTGCTGCGGGGCGAAGTGCATGTGCTGCCCGTCTATGCCTACCGGGACAGCCGGACGGAAGCGGTGATTCCGCAGGTGTACTCGATTCTGCCCTTTTCGGAGCTGTACCGCAGAACAGGGATTCAATTTCAGCCTTTCAACACCATCTATCAGCTTTACGCCGACAAGTTGGCCGGGCGGCTGGAGGGCGTGACAGACTTTCTCATGCTGCCGGAGTATCTTTTGTGGCGGCTCTGCGGCATGAAGGCGAAGGAGTACACCAATGCCACCACCACAGGACTGGTCAGCGCCAAATCCGGAGAATTTGACGCTGAGATTATTTCCCGATTGGGTCTGCCGCCGATGTTCCCAAAGCTGCAAAAGCCGGGAGCGCTGCTTGGAGAATATGAGGGAATCCAATGCGTCCTGTGTGCAACGCACGACACGGCTTCGGCGGTGGAGGGCATTCCCATGGAGGAAAATGCGCCCTACATTTCCTCTGGTACATGGTCGCTTTTGGGCGTCAAGACACCGAAACCGTTGACGGATGCAGCAAGTCAGGCCGCCAACTATTCCAACGAGGGCGGCGTGGACTACAACCGCTATCAAAAAAACATCATGGGAATGTGGCTGGTGAATCGTCTGAAAGATGAACTTTGCCCGCAGATGCCGTTCCCGGAAATCGTCAAGCTGGCGGAAGATAGCGGTTTTGACGAGACGGTGGATGCCAACGCCCCGGAATTTCTCTCGCCGGTCAGCATGAAGGCGGCGTTTGACGCGGCACTGGACAGGAAACCGCAGAGCGTAGGAGATTATTTCCGCTGTGCCTATCGCTCATTGGCGTTTAGCTATGGGGAGGCACTTGCAGAACTGGAAGCCAACACCGGGAGCCGATACGACCGACTATATATCGTCGGCGGTGGGGCAAAAAATGACTTTCTCAATCAATTGACCGCACGGGCCACGGGCAAGCAGATCATCGCCCTGCCCATCGAGGCAACAGCACTGGGCAATCTGAAAATTCAAATGGAGGCAGACCAATGAGCTACACAGAGGCAAAGAAAGCATATGAAGCCTTGGAAATCAATGTCGAAGCGGCGCTGGAAAAGCTGAAAACCGCGCCGGTTTCCCTGCACTGCTGGCAGGGCGACGACGTGCGCGGCTTTGACACCGACCCTGCCAAGCCGCTCACGGGCGGCATCCAGACCACCGGCAATTATCCCGGCCGCGCGAGAACGCCGCAGGAGCTGATGGCAGACATCGAGGAAGTCCTGAAGCTCTGCCCCGGCACAAAGAAGCTGAATCTTCACGCCAGCTATGCCATTTTTGAGGACGGCGAGTGGACCGACCGGGACAGGCTGGAGCCGAAGCACTTTGCGCCGTGGGCGGAATTTTGCAAAAAGCACGGCCTCGGTGCGGACTTCAATCCGACGTTTTTCTCCCATCCCAAATGCGACCCGCTGACGCTGAGCTCTCCCAATGAGGCCACGCGGCGCTTCTGGATTGACCACGGCAAGGCGTGCGTGCGCATTTCGCAATATCTGGCAGACGAGCTGGGTCAGCCCTGCACGATGAATATCTGGACGGGCGACGGCTTCAAGGACATTCCTGCCGACCGCCTCGGGCCGAGAATGCGCTATAAGGAGTCCATCGACGAGATCCTGTCCGAGCCGTATGATTTCAACAAGGTCAAGCCCTGCATCGAGAGCAAGGTGTTCGGCATCGGTGTGGAGAGCTACACCGTCGGCTCTGCGGAGTTCGCCCTGAGCTACGCCGCCATGCATCGGGAAAAATGCATTCCCCTGATGGACAACGGCCACTATCATCCCACCGAGGTCGTGAGCGACAAAATTCCGGCGCTTCTGACCTTCTTCCCAGAAATCGCGCTGCACATTACCCGCCCTGTCCGCTGGGACAGCGACCACGTGGTGCTGTTCGATGATGAGACGAAGGAGCTTTGCAAGGAAATCGTCCGCTGCGGCGGTCTGGACGGGCGGGTGCATATGGCGCTGGACTATTTTGACGCTTCCGTCAACCGCATTGCCGCGTGGGCAACGGGTCTGCGCAATGTGCAGAAGGCACTGCTGAACGCCCTCTTGATGCCGGACATGACCGCAGAGCAGAACGCGGGCAATTTCACCGATCTGCTCGTCCGTCAGGAGGAGCTGAAAACCATGCCCTTCGGCGAAATCTGGGATGAATACTGCCGCCGCTGCGGTGTGCCGGAGGATGGTCAGTGGCTGCCGGAGGTCCGCAAATATGAAAATGAAATTCTGAGTAAGAGGGGATAAGGAAATGAATGATATTTTTACGGCTCCGTTTCTGACGGAGATGCGGCAGACCGCCGCCAATATGTACCGATTGGGCTGGGATGAGCGTAACGGCGGCAATATCAGCCTGCTGCTGGATGAAGCTGAGGCGCAGAAATATCTGGATACAACGCACATCCTGCGCACGCTGCCTCTGGGGTTTGATGCGGCGGCTCTGGTCGGAAAATATTTTCTGGTCACCGGCACCGGCAAGTATTTTAAGAATGTGGACGGCGACCCGGAGACAAATCTGGGCCTTGTCCGTATTTCTAATGACGGGCAGAACGCAGAGCTGCTCTGGGGCTATAAAGACGGAGGCCGGTTTACCTCGGAATTTCCTGCGCATCTAATGAGCCATATGGCCAGATTGAAAATTGACCCGGAAAACCGGGTAATCATGCACTGCCATCCCACGAACCTGCTGGCAATGACCTATGTGCATGAGCTTTCCAATCAGGCATTCAGCCATACCCTCTGGCAGATGAGCACCGAGTGCATCGTGGTGTTCCCTGAGGGCGTAGGCGTGCTGCCGTGGATGCTCTGCGGCACCAATGAGATTGGTGAAGCTACCGCGAAGAAAATGCAGGATTATCGGCTGGTTGTCTGGTCTATGCACGGCATTTATGGTGCGGGCAAGACTATGGACGAAGCGTTCGGCCTGATTGAAACCGCAGAAAAAGCGGCTCAAATCTATATGCTCACTGCCCATCTGCCCCGCATCAATACCATTACGGACAACCAGCTCAAGCTGTTGGCAGAGGCATTCAAGGTGGATTACCGCAAGGAATTTCTGAAATAAGGTCAAAGGTAAAACAAAGAGGATCACAATGGCAATCCGCGCCGTTGTGGTCCTCTTGCAGCTTTACATTAAAAAACGAATTACAATCCCAATAAGTAAGGGCGTTCAAGATAAGCGAACACCACGGTGAAAATGCCCTTGACAAATTTAGTCTCAGAAGCGGATTTTAGAAAAGTATTGCCGGGATCACGGCTATACAGCCATCCGCCACTACGACGAGGACGACGGATATTCGGGAACCAACTTCAACCGGCCCGGATTCCAGCGGATGCTTGCCGACATCAAGGCGGGCAAGATCAAGCGCGTTGTCGTTAAGGATATGAGCCGGTTCGGGCGTAACTATTTGCAAGTCGGAATGTATACGGAAATGCTGTTTCCAGAGTACGGCGTCCACTTTATTGCCGTCAATGACGGTGTGGACAGTGTGCACGGGGACAGCTATCCACATGGCAAAATATATCCCTCTTCCGCCGTTTATAGGTTGACATTTCCGACTCTTTTCTGTATAGTGTGTATGGGTGGGTACCTACCGGCACTTAGGCTGAAAAGTCTACGTGCCGTTTTTGCTTTTACTGAGGTGCGAAAATGAAAAGAATATCAGTTGCACACAGGTTTAAGGATAGGGCTCTTGTTACCTCTTTGGTGCGTGGAATTGCTTTTGCCCTGATTACGCTTTTGTTTACAACGGTCGCTATCTTCAAGGGTTTCCTATGGTGCATTTACATCGGCTTCTCATTAACAATGGCTTTTGGCGCAAAGAAATGCGAATATAAAAATTACGTTTGCAGCCTTTTGGCAGGATATGTGTGGTCGCTCGCCTATGTATTCTTTCCCTCTTTTATGGGAAAGACATTTCATATTCCTTCCTTCGCCGCAATGACCGTCAGTGAACTGATCCTAACTTTCCTGCTGCTGTTTGTGCATCTCAAATTTCTCCGCAACACCTGGCTGAATAAAATACCTATGGTGTTTGCAGGAATCACGACTGTATTTATCGGCGGCATTGACCGTATTGCGTTGAGTGGGCTGTCAACCTTTATGGGAATATCTATGGCTGTGCTGACAGAGATCATCATTGTATTTCTGGCTGTGATAAATAAAGAAAAGCAAGTAGAGCAATAAATGAAAGGAGCATTCTGATATGAATATTACAGTTTATCTCGGTGCAAACGAAGGCAATGACCCATCTTTGCGCAAAGCGGTTCAGGAACTTGGTACATGGATTGGTGCAAGCGGAAATGCGCTGGTCTATGGCGGATCGAAGACTGGCTTAATGGGCGAGATCGCCAAAAGCGTTCTGGACGCCGGTGGGAATGTGACCGGTGTAGAACCGCAGTTCTTTATGGACGAAGGTTTCCAGTATGACGGGCTGACAGAGCTGATCGTCACAAAGGATATGTCGGAGCGCAAGAATAAAATGATCGAGCTGGGCGATGCCTTTATCGCCTTCCCCGGTGGCACTGGCACATTGGAGGAGATTGCGGAAATCATGTCCAAGGTATCACTGAAGCAATTGGATGCTCCCTGTATTCTTTACAATTTGAACGGCTTCTACAAGGATCTGAAAGCACTCTTAAATCACATGATAGAAATGGGCTTGTCTTCAAAGGAACGGCAGGAAGGAATCTATTTTGCGGAGAGCCTTGAACAGATTAAGCATATTTTGTCCAAAGAAGATTAACAAAGAATAACATCAACAACAAGGGCTTGGGACTATCCCAAAATACAAAACAGAGCGTTTCGGCGGTCAGCCGGAACGCTCTGTTTTTCCGGTGTGGGTACTCACCGGATTTGCTTGCTATTCTGCAAGAAAACCTCGGTTGTTCCACGCCGTTTTTCACAAGTGTATCTACACTTGCTGTGCTTGCTCTTCCTCTCATAATCGCATTGACTCGAACGTTTGTTCTTGTTATAATTAGGCTGAGAGATTGAAAAAGCCTTAAAATCCAGCTAATTTTCATTGGCAAATGGCGGCATCGCCGCCTTGATTACCTTTCTGCACGGCAGAGCATCGCCGTCAAGGACGCGCAGCGAGGCGAAGCCGATTCCTTGACAGCGGTGATCGGCTGTGCTACCTGCCATCCCGAAATTACGGAGGACATACGAAAATGAAAACAGAGAATTTCTGCAAAGAGAACCGTCCCGAAGTGAAGAAGAAATTGCGCCTGCCGGATCAGTTGGAGCTGGTGATGGAGGACGGAACCGTGTATCGTGTGCGCAGCTTCTTTGCCGCAGAACAGCCGATGGGCGAGGTGCTGGACGCCCTCTCCCTCGAAAAAGTCAATCGGGAGAGTTGAATCCCGGCACATTGCCCAGTGGAATCCATAGCCGCGCTGTGGTATAATCCTTGTAGATTTCTGATTGTATCACGCACTGCATTTCGGGAGGTTAAATAAGAAAATGCAGGAAAACTATATCGTTGGTATTTACGCACGGCTGAGCCGGGATGATGAGCGTGCCGGGGAATCCGTGTCCATCGAAAATCAAAAGGAAATGCCCTGCGGCACGCAGCCTGCTTGTTTACACGTTGAAGCGGAAATAGATCATGTCGCCGTCCTTGACCACATAGTCCTTGCCCTCGGACCGCAGCAGACCCTTTTCCTTGGCGGCGGCCACGCTGCCGCAGGCCATCATCTCGTCGAAGTTGATGGTCTCCGCCCGGATGAAGCCCCGCTCGATGTCGGAGTGGATCTTTCCGGCGGCCTGGGGGGCCTTGGTGCCCTTGCGGATGGTCCAGGCCCGGCACTCGTCCTTGCCGTAGGTCAGGAAGGAGATCAGGCCCAGCAGCTCATAGCTGCACTGGATCAGCCGGTCCAGGCCGGACTGCTCCACCCCCAGGTCCTCCAGGAACATGGCCCGCTCGTCGGGGTCGTCCAGCTGGGCAATGTCCTCCTCCAGCTTGGCGCAGATGGGCAGCACCTGGGCCCCTTCCTTTTGGGCCAGGTCCCGGACCATCTGGAAATATCGGTTGTTCTCGTGGCCGGCAAAGCCCGCCTCGTCCATGTTGGCGGCGTAGATGATGGGCTTCAGGCTCAGCAGGTCGGCGGTCTCCACAATGGCCCGGTCCTCGTCGCCGCAGTCGAAGGTGCGGGCGGACCTTCCGGCGTTGAGATGCTCCGCCAGGGCCCGGAATACCTCGGCCTCATGCAGGAACTTCTTGTCGCCCTTGGCGGCCTTGGCGGCCTTCTCCACCCGGCGGTTCACCATGTCCAGGTCCGCCATAATCAGCTCCAGGTCGATGGTCTCGATGTCGCCCAGGGGGTCCACCGGCACGTTGGTCCCGGCGTCGGCCACCACGTGCATGATGTTCTCGTCGTCGAAGCAGCGCACCACATGGACGATGGCGTCGGTGCGGCGGATGTTCTCCAGGAACTTGTTGCCCAGGCCCGCCCCCTGGCTGGCGCCCTTCACCAGGCCCGCAATGTCCACAAATTCGATGACGGCGGGGGTCTTTTTGTCGGGCTGATACATCTCCGCCAGCTTGTCCAGCCTTGCATCCGGCACGGCCACCATGCCCACGTTGGGCTCGATGGTGCAGAAGGGGTAGTTGGCGCTTTCGGCCCCGGCGTTGGTGATGGCGTTGAACAGCGTTGATTTGCCCACGTTGGGCAGTCCCACGATACCTAATTTCATATAAACATACCTCGCTTTAAAAAATCCTGTATTTACAACGGTTTGCGGGCCCGGACCTTTTGACACTGTACCATTTTTACACCATTTTTTCAAAAGGCTCGGATTCCGCAACACGGTTGGCTTCAAATTGCCGCAAAGCCTCGTCCAGCGACTCGGTTGTGACGTGGACATAGCGGTCCATGGTCGTCTGGATGCTGGCGTGGCCCAGCAGCTTCTGCAAAATTTTCGGCTGCATGCCGCTCTCGATGGCTCGTGTGGCGTAGGTGTGGCGCAGGGCGTGCATGCAGAAGTGCTCGATGCCCGCCTGATCACAGAGCCGGTATAAGTGGGTATCATAGGAACTGTTCTTCGCCGGTTCCCCGGTACGCCAGTTGATAAAGACAAGATCACGCAGATACATGTAGGCCGATGTGCCCCTGCGCCGGTCCAGATAGGTGAGCTTCTGCGAGAGGGCGGGGGAGAGCTTCTTCCCCTCGCGCTCTGCCCGGCATTCCGCCAGAATCTCCACCGCCCGGTGGGTCAGGGGAATGGTGCGGTAGCTGTCCGGCGTTTTCGGCGGGCCCGCCCGCCATGTGTGCAGGTCGTAGCGGTACTCCAGCGTCTTGTTCACCGTCAGCGTCCGCTTCTCCAGATCCACCGCGTCCCACGTCAGGCCGATCATCTCGCCGGTGCGCAGCCCCGTTTCCAGAAGGAACGCGTACTGGTGGTAATTCTTCGTGCCCCGCGCCGCATCCAGAAAGCGCCGCTGCTCGTCCCGCGTCAGGAAGTGGATGTCGTCCGCCGCCCGGCAGGGCTTGGTGCAGCGCACGCCGTCCATGGGGTGCTTGGTGATGAGGTCGTTCATCTTCGCCGACTTGAATAGGGTGCCCATGGTGATGTAGGTCTGCTTGATGCTGGAGCCGGAATAGTCCGCGTCCATCAACAGCAGAACCCGCTTGCAGTGCATGGGCTTCACGTCCGAAAGGCACATGTGCCCGATCACCGGCTTGATGTTCCGCGTGTAGCGGTCGCGGTAGTTCCGCAGAGTGTTGGGGGCCAGATCGCCCACAATGTTCTCGATCCAGAAGTTGAACCATGCGTCCACCGTGGTGCTGGTGGCGATGAAGATGCCGTCATGCTTGTCGGCATAGCGGGCGTCCTCCATCCAGTTCTTGGCTTCGGGAAGCGTTTTGAAGTATTTTGTATGTCGTTTTCCTGTCCGATCGACAAAACGTGCGCTGTAAAACCCGTCCTTTCTTTGGCAGATACCCTTGCCGCATTCTCTTCCTTTCAGGCTTTTGCCCATACACTTGAGCTCCTTTCCGGTCTAAGGGAAAAGAGCCCACTGCAACAACATAATTATAGCAGATAGGCTCCCGTCCCTCAACCCATTTTTACAAATTTACCGGCCTTCGGACTTGCGTCAGATGACGAGGCGGGCGCTGATGTATTCTTCAAATTCCCGGCGCTTTACCAGCTTTTTCGTCCCGACAAAGAGGACGAAGGGGCAGTTGGGGGCTTTCAGCATACTGTCGATCTTGTTGATGCCGATGTTGCTGTATTCCGCCGCCTCCTTGGTGGTCAGCGCCATTTTCAGGTGGATGGGTACGGTGGGTGTGTTGGTCATGAGGGTACTCCTTTCTTGGCGTCTATGTAGACAGATAGAACCTGTTTTCTTTGCGTTCGAGGGAAATCGTATTGCCCTGCCGGAACTGCGGTGCGGGAGGCGTTGGTATTGCTGGCCTTTCGGGGCCTTATTTGTCTACGCCGGACCGGCGTTTCCGGGCGGATTCCGCCTTCTGTTTGCGGTGGACTTTGGCCGCGCAGTCCCGGCAGTATTTCGCCCGGCCGAAGTGGGTGAGGAAGCCCCTGCCGCAGACCTCGCAGCGGCGAAGTTCCTTCGGGCTGAGAATGGCCTGTTCCAGCTTTGGTTGTCGCGGCAGCACGGCGCGGCGAAACCACCGACAAAGCAGGCTGCGGGAGATGTACTGCGGACAAACGCCGTCCAGCAGCAGGCAGTCGCCATCCAAGAAGTTGCAGCAGCGTTTTGTAAGACCGCGCACGCTGCGTGCCTGCCCCGGCGTCAGGCGGAAAAGCGTTCCGTCCGGCAGGCGCTCGATGGGGTCAAATCTGGCCATCGGTATCCTCCTTTGCAATCAGCTTCGCGTCCGCCGGACTGTCGGTGGTGAGCTTACAGAATGTTTTCATCTGACCTCCTGTCCCATCCATTCCTCCGTGTATTGATTGGATTGATGGATGACTATTTTGTATCTTGATTTATTTCTTATTGATTAGGGGATGATTTTCAGCCCCGATGTGCGTCACGAAAACCGTCGTCCTGAAATTCGGTTACGGTACACTCCGGAGCGTCAACCTGTCCACCGTCTGAAAAACCGGTGCCGGAAAATCCATGTGTGGAAAATCCCGTTCTGGTCAAAGCTCCTCCTTCTGCCGCATTTTCAGCAGTTCCCATACATCGCCGAGCCGGGCTTTCAGCTCGGCAATATCATCCTCGTAGAAATGGCCCGTGCTGTTGATGCAGCGGCAAATCTGGTTGATATTCGATGCAATGCGGTTCACGGCTGCGGCCAGCTTTTTCTGTTCGGTGTAATCGACTTTGATGATGTAGCCGTCGATCAGCATCTTCCGGGCATAGGCTCCGAAATTGCGGGTTCCCAGCTGGCGCATCTTGTGCCGGATGAGATTCAGCTCTGTCTCGTTCAGACAGATTTCCTTGCGGACGGGGCGTGTGCGGTCTGCCATGGTTACATCCCCCTCAGCTTCAGATGGAAATCGCCGCCTTCTTTCCAGACGTCCAGATAGCACAGGTCGTAAAGCTCCATGAGTGTGCAGAAGATTCGCTCGTCCGACAGGTTATCTCTCAGCTGGTCAGCCAGCTCGGACAGCTCGAAGGCTTCGTTGCCGAAGGAACAGAGGATGGCGGCAAGGCCCTTGGTATCGACCGAGAGATACGGGCCTTGCAGCAGATCCGTGGGGACGGCGGTCTTGTGGGAATGATCGTAATGCAAGGTGTACATAGCGGTTCTCCTTTCAGTTTTGAAAAAGTTTGGCGGTTTGTTGCAGTCGGAGCATTGGCTCAGAATTCTCCTTTCACTAGCCAACGGACAAAATGAAGCGAACTGTCACGGTTCTGTCATGAAACCGATTTGCGGACGATCATGCCGCTGCCTCACGGACTTCTGCCCCTCTACATGACAACGGACAATTTCTGCGAAAAACTTGGCTCCCCTCTGCAAAAAATTTTCTTCTACTTTACAACGCGCATTTTTGCCCTTGCTGGGGGGGGGTACAGGCAAAAAATTCTCTGCACTGAACCCCTTCCACTATCCAACGGACAAATGGAGGCGATTTGTCTCACACTTGTCACGAAAAAGAGCAAAAAAAGAAGCGCCTGTCTGCATGACAGGCGTTTTCAGAAAGCTGCTGTTATTCGGTTGTGTCCCGACGATCCTCTTTGTTTTTCTGCGATAACCGGCAGATACCGTCCGCTTCATCTCGCTGCCGCAGGAGCGCGGCGAACGCCAGATACAGCGCGTTCTGCCGCCGTTCGACCGCCCCGCGATTCATCTGCAAGGCGTCCGCCGTTTTGCGGATGGACAGCCCCTCGGAAAACCGCTTTTTGAAGATCTCCGCGTAGTCGTGGAGCACGGTCTTGAGGGACTGCTGGAGAAATGCCAGATCCTCGCGCATGGCAAGATATTCCTCCCGGTCATGAACGCCGATGTACTGCTTCCGTTCCCGGATGAGCCAGTACCGCTGCATGTCTATGCGGTAGTTCTCGCAGACGTCCTTAGCATATTCGTAGTAGGTTTTACTGCATCGGATGAAGCGATTTTCGTACTCGTCGTCAACGAAAGTGAAACGCTTGCTCTTGGGCTCCGGAAAGCCGTCCTCGTACACCTCGCGGACGATGGAGGTGTCGATCTCACGCCGGGTTTGGCGGACATATTTGTCCCGCAGCTCCCCGTCCACCTCGACCTTCTCGCAGAAGGACGCGTACCGGATGAGGTAGTAGTGTTCGTTGTCCTCGCGGGAAAAGCTGGCGTCCTTGCAGACCACGATGGCCTCGCCGGTGTCGATGTCTTTGAGCACCCGGATGACGAAAATGGGCTTCCCGTCGTAGCGCGTATAAAACCCGGCAAATACCCGTTTGAGCGCCATGAATAAGCCCTCCTTCCGCTGATTTTCCTACAGTATAACATAGTTCGCGGCGAAGGGAAAGCGCGGCGCGGAGACGGAGAAAACTGGGATTGGAGAAACCAGCAAGCACATCCGGTGTCCGGACACACCGGAAAATGCGCGTTTTTGCCCTGCGGGCAGACCGTGCATTCCGCCTTTTGGGATGCTCCCAAACCCTGTCCAGTTTTTGCAAAATCGCCGTGAATCCGGAGGGTATTGCACACGAACTTAACGGCGTCTTTACAATAACCTGTTTTTACGATTTTAAAGACCTTTAAGCCGCCATTTCCACGATGATTTCCCGGCTTTTCACACGGAAATTGGCATACAGATTTTTACTGAATGCCATTGCGTAACTGCATTGTTTGCTGTATAATTAAATAGCCAAATAGTCATATCTCGCATAGCTGATCGCGGAATATGACTATTTGCGGGAGATTTTAAGTTGCCCTTGCCGGGGAATGATACGGCAAGATTGATAGGAACCGAATTACATGTACAGACGATATGTAAAGCGCATCATTGACGTGATTTTGGCACTGACCGGTTTGATCCTGGCCTCTTGGCTGTACCTGCTCATCATGATTACCATTGAGATCGACGATCCCGGCCCGGTGTTTTTCTCACAGAAGCGCGTGGGCATCCACAAAAAATATTTCCGGCTCTATAAATTCCGCAGCATGAAGATGTCCACGCCCCACGATATGCCCACGCATCTTCTGGAGAATCCGGAGCAGTACATTACACGGGTGGGAAAATTCCTGCGCAAGACATCGCTGGATGAGATTCCCCAGCTCTGGAACATCCTGCAGGGAGATAGCGGTATAATAGGGACAACCAAGAAAAACCTTGATTTTACAAGGGTTTCGCTGGCTTAGTCGAATCTGGTTATGATGATTTTTCTGCATGGTTGTGTCGGTTAAGCTAGGAAATTATGTACAAATAAATGGTTTCTTGGATGCTTATTTTGACCCACACTATAAGCCGAAAAATTATGATAAGGAGGTTTGACCTAGCCTGCGGATGCTCTTCAAAAAAGAACATTCACAGGCTAGTTGTCGTGTTAAGGACTCCAAAATTGTTGGGGGGGGGTAATGGACTATATGAAAAGGAAAAATTGTGAGAATGAATATGAGAAGCAAGTAAGAAAAATTATCTTCATTGAACGATGAAAATTTAAGTTTTTAACAAAAAAGAAAATGCAGGAAAAGTAAGATTAAAACCTGCGGATGGAGAAATACAAATGAAATATAAGAAGCGTAATGTTCGATGGATGCTGGTTGTATATGATTTGCTTGTGTATGAATTATCAGCGGTGTTGCTTTTAGGACTTTATGGTGGAAATGATAAACTTTCCATTTCAGGTATGTTGCAACAGATGGTTCTTGCACTGTTATGTGTATTTTCAATTAGATTGATTGGAAATGTATATGGACAGATTTGGAGATATGGCGGTATTCAGTGTTATATTCGACTGTTATATACAGATGCAATAGCATTTTTTGTCTATTTGATTTTAGAACTGGTTCTTCCAGTTGAGAAAATTACATTTGCGAGAATGCTGTGTTTGATCAGTATAAATCTCTTAGGCGCATTGGCGTTAAGGATGATGTACAGATATGCATATAAATGTAGCAATCAGGAAACGAAGCAGGGGAGATTTTTAGCTTCCTTATTATACACATTCGGTAGAGTAAAGAAAGGAAATGATAAAGAAGTCCAGAAAATAAAAATAGCAATAATTGGAGCTGGACGTGTAGGAGTAAGTTTTGCGGAAGATCTTCTGAATAGTGATGAAGCGGCATACATTCCGAGATGTTTTATTGATATTAATGAAAATAAAGTAGGTCGTGAAATTCAGGGATTACCGGTATGGTCAGAAGATGAAGCAACATTTAGAAAATTGAATGAGTACGAAGTACAGGAAATTGTATTTGCCATACCGTCAATGGATGCAGAAAAGAAGAAAACATTATATGAATACTATAAAAATGCTGGATATAAATTAAAAGTTTATGATTATCCGACTGTTTATGCGGCAGGAGGAAAGCGACATTTAAGAGAATTTGATATTGAGGAATTACTGTTCAGAAAGCCATTGGTGGTATCTGATGAGCATACAAATGAATATTACAAAGGAAAAGTTGTTTTGATTACTGGTGGTGGCGGTTCCATTGGATCGGAGCTGTGTCGTCAGTTGGCAAAGATGCAACCGAAACAGATTGTTATTTTGGATATTTATGAAAATGGTGCATACGATGTTCAGCAGGAATTAAAAATTGCATATGGAAATACTTTAAATCTTCAGATTGAAATTTGTTCTATTACACACAAGAAAGCACTGGAACATGTATTTGCTAAGTATCATCCACAGATTGTAATTAATGCAGCAGCACATAAGCATGTGCCTTTAATGGAACATAACTGTATCGAAGCCATCTATAACAATGTATTTGGAACACAGAATCTGGTAGAACTTTGTGAAAAATATGAAGCCGAACGTTTCATGATGGTATCAACGGACAAAGCGGTTAATCCTACGAATGTTATGGGTGCTACCAAGAGAATGTGCGAAATGATTGTACAGAGTGCAAGTACGCATGGAAAAGTGAAGTACAGTGCGACACGTTTTGGAAATGTATTAGGTAGTGCGGGGTCAGTTATTCCGTTATTTAAACGTCAGATAGCTAATGGAGGACCGGTTACAGTTACAGATAAGCGAATTATCCGATATTTTATGACTATCCCAGAAGCATCACAGCTTGTACTTCAAAGTGGAGCTATGGCAAATAATGGAGAGCTTTTTGTATTGGATATGGGACAGCCTGTAAAAATAATGGATTTGGCAGAGAATATGATTCGATTGTCTGGTGTACAGGGAATTGAAATTGTGGAAACAGGATTAAGACCGGGAGAAAAGTTATATGAAGAATTGTTGGTTAAAACAGAAGAATTAGATAAAACAAGTAACAGCATGATATTTATTGAGCGTGATTCAGCATTAAGTCCGGAAGAAGTTAATACTCGTCTGAATATGCTTAGAGAAGTTTGTGAAACAGGAGATGACTCACAGGCAAGAGAAGTATTAAGAAAAGCTGTACCAACATTTAAAAAGCCGGAAGAAGTTAATCGAGCTGCTGAATTTGCCGTACATCAAAAAAAGAGCGAGCCTGAAAGGGAAGAAGCAGTAGCTATATAAAATATAACAAGATTGTATTTTTACAAAAATACGGGAAGGACGCATATGCATTACGAAACAAAATCAATATTAGACAAAATTAAAGGTTCTATTATTTTGGCAACAGAAGAGGGCGAACAGGAATATGCAAATGTTGATGCAATTCCAGAGAATCTATTGGATGCTGAAATGATTGTTAGTGCTATTGAGGCAAGAGATAGCAAAATTGTTCTTTATTTGAAAAAGAATGAAATAGTTAAAAATGATCTGAATGCAGATTGGGTAAAAGAAGAGGTAGGAAGAACGGGTGTTGAGCCAGGATTTTTCTAAAATAATCAGTCAGATAAAAGGAGAAAACAATATTATGAAGATTCCATTTTCACCGCCAGATATAACAGAAAAAGAAATTGAACAGGTGTCAGAAGCATTAAGATCTGGATGGATTACAACTGGGCCTAAGACAAAAGAATTAGAGCGAGAGGTTGCAGATTTATGTGGAGTAAATCGTGCAGTTTGTCTTAATTCGCAGACAGCTTGTGCAGAAATGACTTTGCGCTTATTAGGAGTTAAAGAAGGCGATGAAGTCATTACATGTGCGTATACATATACTGCAAGTGCGTCTGTAGTATGCCATGTAGGGGCAAAACTTATTTTAATTGATACTCAGAGAGATTCTCTTGAAATGGATTATGAGCAGTTGGAAAATGCGATTACTGAAAAAACAAAAGTAATTATTCCAGTAGATCTCGGTGGAGTGCCATGTGATTATGATAGGATTTTTTCTATTGTAGAACGTAAGAAAGGCTTATTCCATCCGGCAAATAAAATACAGGAAAGCATCGGCAGAGTGATTGTTATGGCAGATGCAGCACATGCTTTTGGTGCAACCTGGAAAGAGAAACCAGTTGGAAGTATTGCAGATTTTTCAAATTTCAGCTTCCATGCAGTTAAGAATTTTACAACTGCAGAAGGTGGTGCTGCTGTTTGGAAAGATATTGATGGAATTGATAACGAAGAAATTTATCATCAGTATCAGTTGTTATCACTTCATGGTCAGTCAAAAGATGCACTTGCGAAAACGCAGCTTGGGGCATGGGAGTATGACATCATTGGACCTTGGTTTAAATGTAATATGACTGATGTTGTAGCTGGAATCGGACTGGCACAGATGAAGAGATATAAAGGTTTGCTTGAACGTCGAAAAGAAATCATAGGAAAATATGATGCAGCATTTAAGCCAATCGGAATAGAGGTATTAAATCACTATACAGAAAACCACCAGTCATCTGGTCATTTGTATATAACAAGAGTTCCGGGAATTACGTTGGAGCAGAGGCATGAGATTATTGTGAAAATGGCAGAATCAGGCGTTGCCTGCAATGTGCATTATAAGCCGTTGCCAATGATGACTGCATACAAAAATATGGGATTTGATATTAAAGATTATCCTAATGCATATAAGAGATTTGAAAATGAGATTACTTTACCGCTTCATACAAAACTTACAGATGAAGAAGTGGATTATGTGATCGAGCAGTTTAGTAGAATCGTGAAAGAATATATTTAAATGTGATAGAAGAAATAGGAGATACAGATGTTACGAGAATGGGAGAAATTACCAAAATTTATGCAGACGGAGGAAGTTCGTCCATATTATGACAGTTTAAAAAAGAAAAAAATTAGTTTGGCTTTAAAAAGAGGATTTGATGTATTTGCTGCATCTGTTATGCTCGTAACATTTTCTCCTGTATTAATTACTATTTCAATTATGATTGTAAGAGATTCTAAAGGAGGAGTGTTTTATCGTCAGGAGCGTGTTACACAATATGGAAGAAAATTTAAAATATTTAAATTCCGAACAATGGTTGCTAATGCAGATAAAATTGGCACCCAGGTTACCGTATCCAATGACAGTAGAGTTACAAAGGTAGGCGAAAAACTTCGTAAATATCGTTTGGATGAATTGCCGCAGTTAATAAATATTATTTTAGGCGATATGACGCTTGTAGGAACCAGACCGGAAAGTACGCATTATGTAAAGAAGTATACACCAGAAATGTATGCTACGTTGTTATTACCGGCGGGAGTTACATCTGAGGCGAGTATAAAATATAAAGATGAAGCAGAGTTATTGGATAAAGCAGACGATGTGGACAAAGTATATGTAGAAAAGGTTCTTCCTGAGAAGATGAAATACAATCTTGAAAGTATTAGAAAATTTAGTTTTATACATGATATAGGAACAATGATAAAAACAGTTTTTGCAGTGATTAGGTAGGGAGTGTGTATGGAAAAAGGATTAGTATCAGTTATTACGCCGACATATAATTGTGCGAAGTTTATAGGGGAAACAATTGAATCTGTTCAGGCACAAACGTATCAGCAATGGGAAATGATTATTGTTGATGATTGCTCGACAGACAATACAAAAGAAATTGTCGATAAATATATAAAAGAAGATAGTAGAATAAAATATTTTTGTTTAGAAAATAATTCTGGAGCTGCCGTTGCAAGAACAAAAGCAATGGAATTGGCAAATGGGGAATATATGGCTTTTTTGGATTCTGATGATATTTGGCCAGAAGAAAAATTGAAAAAGCAATTAGCATTTATGAAAAAGCATGATGTTGCATTTTCTTGTACAGCGTATGAACAAATTGATGAAAATGGGAAATCATTAAATAAAATTATAAAGACAGTACCAAAGGCTGATTATAATCGAGTGCTTTTAGATTGCCCGGTAGGAAATTCTACGGTTATGTACAACGTAGAAAAGATGGGAAAATTTGAAGTACCTAATATTAGAAAACGAAACGATGATGCTTTGTGGCTTCGAATGTTAAAAAAAGAAAAGTACATTTATGGTATGAAATCGGTGCTTATGAAATATCGAATAAGACAGAATTCTATTTCAAGTAATAAATTCAAAGTGATTAAATATCATTGGATTTTATATAGAAATATAGAACATCTTAGTATAGTTAGAAGTGTTTTTCATATTGCATATTGGTGTGTGATTAAATTGCTAAAAATTAAGTAAGGAAATAAATATGAAAATATCAGTATTAGTTCCTACGTTAGGAACAAGAGAAAAGGAAATTAGACGATTATTAGAAACACTGGAAAAACAGTCATATAAAGACTTTGAAATTATATTTGTAACACAGGATAATCATGAAATTGTAAAAGATATAATTTGTAAATATAGTAATTTGGATATAAAGCAAATTGAAATGAGTGTAAAAGGATTATCACGAGCTAGAAATAGAGGATTAGAGCAGGCATTAGGCGAGATAGTAGTATTATCCGATGATGATTGTTGGTATCCTGCAAATGCATTTGAAATTATTGTAAATGCATTTAAAAAAAGACAATGTGCTAAAATTGTATTATCACAGATTTTTGATCCGGAAAAAAATATTCCATATAAAAATTATACTTCCAACGAAGAGTATGTAAGAAACAAATTACAGCTCATGTCAAAATCGTCTATTGAAGTTGCATTCAAGAAAGATTTAGTGCTGAATAAAAAATTTGATGAACGGTTAGGTTTGGGAAGCGAATTTGTTTGTGGAGAAGAAGTGGATTTCCTTTTAAGTAATTATGAAAAAAATGCAATCTTTTATATACCAGAGGTAACGGTTTATCATAAAAAGAAAGAAAATGGTAGTAGCAACAAACAAATTATTGCTAAAGGGGCAATTTATGGAAAGAATTTTAATATATTTATTTGTTTATTAGTTTTACTTAGAGATTTGATGTTAAAAAAAGAAAATAATTTTAAATACTTTTTTGAGGGATATAATGAATATTTTAAAAGAACAAATTAAACTGTCAGTAGCTTATCCTGGATGGCGTTCGGCAATAAAAAAATTAAAATCAAATAAAAATAAAAAGATTTTTTTATTTGGAACACCTATGCATGGTAATTTGGGGGATCATGCAATCGCAATCCAAGAACAATATTTTTTTGAGGATTTTTTCCCGGACTATGAATATTTTGAAATATTGATGCCTATGTATCATACACAAAAAGAAATAATAAAAAATACAGTAACACCTGAAGATTTAGTTGTAATTTCGGGTGGTGGATGGATGGGGAACTTATGGATACATAATGAATGTGTTATACGTGAGATTGTGCAGAACTATCCCAATAATAAAATTATTATTCTTCCACAAACAGTATATTATACTTCAGACGAACTGGGAGAGAGGGAATACAGAATAACAAATGAAATATTAAAAAAACATAGTAATTTACATATTTTTGTAAGAGAAAGGAAGTCTTACAATTTTATAAAACAAAAATTTGAATTTACAGGAAACTCGGATGTATATTTAGTACCAGATATGGTTTTGTATGGGAAAAATATGATAACAAAGGAAAAATGTACTGGATATGAGAAAGTGATAAATGTATGTATTCGAGAGGATTGCGAATCCGAGCAAGAAAATATTGATGATTTCTATGAAAAAATAAAACAAAATTATAATATTAGAAAAGTTAGTACTGTTATAAAATCGCCAGTTGTTTTAAGAAAGCGAATAAGTGAGTTGCAAAAGTCGTGGGAAACTTTTGAAAATGCAGAAATTACTATAACAGATCGTTTACATGCAATGCTGTTTTCTGTATTAAATGGGACTCCATGCATTGTTTTAAATAATAAAACTGGTAAAGTTTTTGGAGTGGCAGATTGGCTTGATGATACAAATATGATTGTAAGAGCTAATTCGTTAAGTGAAGTGCTTGAAAAATTAAAGAGAACAACTATATGGGAACATAAAAAATATGATAGAGAAAAATTGCTAAACTATTTTGAAGAAATGGCAGACGTAATACGAAAGGATTAAGTATGGAAATTAAAAGATTGTTAGTTATCAATGTACCAATTAAAAATTGTAATCTTAAATGTGAATATTGTTATATTTCAGCATTGAAAGAAAATGAAAAAGGAGCAGCTAAATTTTTATATACTCCAGAGCATGTTGGCAAATGTCTTTCAAAAGAGAGGTTAGGAGGCACTTGTATTATAAATCTAACGGGAGGAGGAGAAACTCTTATTCCGAAAGAAATGCCGCAATATATTTACCAATTATTATTACAAGGACATTTTTTAGAGGTTGTAACAAATGGAACATTGACAAGTCGATTTGATGAAATTGCTGAGTTTCCAAGAAATTTGTTAGAGCATTTGGAATTCAAATTCTCTTTCCACTATGCAGAGTTAAAGAAAAAAGGATGGCTAGATAGATACTTTTCAAATGTGAAAAAGATGTGGGAAAAGGGATGTTCGTTTACTGTTGAGTTAATGCCTTATGATGGATTGATTGATGATATTGATGAAATTATAAATCTTTGTAAATCAGAACTAGGAGCAGCATGTCAAATTACAGTAGGACGAAATGATTTGACTGAGAAAAAAGATCTTTTGACATCTATGTCAAGAAAAGAGTATGAGTCTGTTTGGAGAAAATTTGATTCTACAATGTTTGATTTCAAATTGGATATTTTTCAGAAAAAAATAGATGATTTTTGTTATGCGGGAGCTTGGACTTTGTACGTTGATTTAGGAACTGGGGCTGCTAAGCCATGTTATGGACAGCTTAGTAATCAAAATATATTTAAAAATCCTGAACAACCAATAATCTTTAATCCAGTGGGAAAACATTGCAGACAGCCATATTGTTATAATGGGCATGCATTTTTAACCTTGGGAGTAGTTCCAGAATTAGAAACACCAACATACGCTGATATTCGTAACAGAGTATGTGAAGATGGTAGAGAATGGTTATCGAAAGAAGTTAAAGATGCATTTTCACAAAAATTAGCTGATAACAATGAAGTATGGGATGAAAAGAAAAAGAATAGTTATGAAAGAAAGTATCCGTTTATATTTTTTAAAACGGCATTATATGACTGGAAAGAAATATATAATAAAGTTATAAGAAAACGTAAGAAATAAGGTGCAATATGAGTAATGGACAAAGAAATATAAAACAGAAAAGTACAATACTTGCAATTATATTGGTGATATATATTTATGTTCCATACTTTGCGAATATTTTAGAAAACACTTTTAAAATTTCATCGTTATATGAATATATAATTTATATGATGCTTGCGATAATAGCAATAGGAACGACAATGAGCATGAATAAACGTGTGCTTACATTTTTGTTTGTCTTTTGTTCTGCGATAATCATTAATTATATAGTAGTGCCTTATCGGTATTATGTATTTATAGAAGGTATACAAGCGTTGGTTGGCATAGCAGTTCCATGTTTGTGTGTTTCAAATAATATATTTGATTTAAGAATATTTGTTGAAAAATGGTGGAAATTTTCTAAATTAAATTTACCGTTGGTATTAGTTGCAGTTGTCTTACTTAAACAAGGGCTAGTGCATTATTCAATATTTACAAGTATATGTGTACCAAATGTATTTATTGGTTCTTACATGGTACTTCAGGGAATTGAAAAAAGAAAATGGTTATATATTAATGTTGCCATTAATATTCTTGTGACTGCTGTTTTGGGTGGACGTATGTCTGCAGTAATATCAGCGTGCATGATTTTATTTGCATATGTATATTCAGGTAAAATAAAGTTATGGAAGAAATTAATAATTATTGTAGGACTGGTAGTATCGGCATATATTTTGCTAAACAATTTAATAGATATTTTATATTGGGTAAGCCAAAAACTAGCACAATATGGAATGCAATCTCGAAGTGTTACTTTGTTGATAAATCAAATAAAAAGCAATGAGATATACTTGACCAACAGAGATTATATTTATACGGCATGTGTAGAGTATATAAGAGGTAGAGTCGGTTTGCCAGGAGGATTTGGAATTCCGCTATATATTACTTCGGGTGAATATTATTATGCGCATAATGTTGTTTTGCAATTTTTGACATTTTTCGGAATATGGGGAACTATCATTATTCTTGGAATTACATTGATTCGTGCAAGAACGATAAAGTATATTGCACCTTTAAAGTGTAAAAAATTTATGTATTTTATGCTGCTATGTTATATAGGCATTGGAATGACAGGATCGAGTATATGGATTCATTATTTATCAACTATTTTTATTGCTATTTTCTTTTTTGGAAATAGCAAGATTTATCAGTCAATAGAAGTGAGTTAGATATGAAACTTTTTCTTAAAAAAATCATAAAAAAATATAGAGATATGTCAGTAGAAATGAAAGCTGCGTCTTGGTATGCAGTGGGAAATATAATACAAAAAATTGCGCCTTGGTTGGTAATGATTATACTGACGCATTACTTAGCTACTGAGGAATATGGAATATATAGTATATTTATGTCCTGGCTAGAAATATTTGAGATTATTATAACATTGAGAATATACAGCAATGGTTATGTTGCAGGATTAGTAAGGGACGATGAAAATAGGACAACATATACAGCAACTATGCAATCGTTGAGTATTGTATTGATTGTGATTTGGACGTTAATGTATTTAATGTTTCACAAGGGCATTAATTATATTACTGGAATAAGTACTCCGTTAAGTATACTGATGATATGTTCTTTTATAGGAACTATCAGTTTCGGATTGTGGTCATCAAGACAAAGAGTTGATAACCAATATAAGAAAATGTTATTTGCAATAATTGTATATGGTCTTATCGGACCTATCGTTGGTGCATTAACCGTTTTCCTTAATTTAGATAATCCTATATTTTATGTTATAGCTACAAGGACAGTAATCCAGTTAGGGGTTGCAATTCCGTTTTTTATATCAAATTATAAAGGTACGTCCACATTATGGAAAAAAGACTATGCAATAGATGCATTGAAATATAATTTGCCATTGATGCCATATTACTTATCGATGATATTATTAAATCATTCGGATCGTTTAATGATACAAAAAATTGATGGTTATGAAGATGCTGCTTTATATAGTGTATCATATAGTGCAGCCATGGTCATCTTTGTTATAAGTGGTGCGTTGAATTTATCTTTACAGGCATGGCTGTTTAAGGAATTAAAATTAAAGGATTCGTCGAAAGATAAAAGTAAATTGATAACAGTCGGTACAATTATAGTTGCTTTTTGCGCTATTGCGGAAATTGTGATGGCTCCAGAAATAATTTTGATTTTAGGAGGGAAAAAATATTTAGAGGCAATATGGGTTATGCCACCATTAGCAATTAGTGTTATTGTTATGTATATATATCAACAATATGTAAATATCTTGTTCTATTATAAAAAGACGAAATTTATTTTGTTTGCGTCAGTATTTGCAGCAGTGTGTAATATAATTTTAAATGCTATTTTTATTCCGATTTTTGGATATGTTGCTGGTGGATATACGTCATTAGTAAGCTATTTAATAGTCATGATTTTATATTTTGTATTAGCAAGAAAAGAATGTATTGATAATGAGATACAAATGAAAAATTATTTTAATACAAAATTGCAAATGACAATACTTATAGGTACGAGTATTGTGGCATTGTCTATGGTTGCTGTATATAAAAATGCAGTTGCTAGATATTTGTTGGCTTTAATGATGTTTGTATTATTGGTTGCAACAAGGAAAAAATGGATACCAGAACTGAGAAAAGGAAAGAAAGTATGAAAAAGAAAAAACAATTAATTTTTATGTTATTTTTTCTCATAATACTTTTTACAGTAGGATATATAATTTTACCACGTATTAGAGTAAAAATTGAACAAGAGAAATGTGACAAAATATATGCAAATAAAATATTAAAATTGCCGGACAAAGAAAAAGCTAATGTAGGATTTACGTGTACAGGGCTTTATTGGGATAAAGAAGAAGAGAGTTTTTTTATAGGGAATGCAGGTAAATATAAGCCTAATGATAAGACTTTCCAGGCTTCTATCGAAATAGTTGAAAAGGATTTTTCGGCTATTAAAGGAGATATACCTTGTTATTTAAAATTTGAGAATATGAGAGATATACAAGGAGTTACTAAGTCAACAGATGGAACTATCTGGTTATGTTCTTATGGAGAAAACAAAGTTCGCCATATAGACGAAAAAGGAAATGAATTAGGAAATTTTGATATAAAAGAACCATCTGGCATTGCAAATGATAGTAGGAGTAACACGCTTTGGATTTTGACGAATGATTATTTATATAATTGTTCATATGATGGCGTAGTACAAAAAACAATTAAAATACATATAAAAGGACAAGATCAATTGTTTTTAGACGAAAAAAATGATTTGATATATTTTTCAGCAGGTGCAGACTATCATGGAGATAGCTATATTTATACAGTTGACTTAAAAACAAGTAAAGTTAAACCATTATATGTATTGAAAGATTCATATGCAATTGAAGGGATTACGATTGTTGATGATGTATTGTATGTGCTAAATGATGGTTATTATCATGACGCTGAAACGCCAATCAATCAAGTTAATATGTATTTTTTAAATAAGATACAAACCAAAGAAAATTATCAGTAAATGGGGGAAAATATAATGAAAATAGCAGTAGCAGGAACAGGATATGTAGGACTTTCTATTGCCACATTGTTATCTCAAAATCATGAGGTAATGGCAGTTGATATTATCCCGGAAAAAGTCGAGAAGATCAATAAAAGGATTAGTCCGATTCAGGATGAATATATTGAAAAATATTTGAAGGAAAAAGAGTTAAATCTGACAGCTACGTTAGATGCGGAATCTGCGTATAAGGATGCTGATTTTGTTGTTATTGCTGCACCTACAAACTATGACAGCAAGAAAAATTTCTTTGATACGTCAGCAGTAGAAGCTGTGATTAAGCTGGTTATTGAATATAATCCAGATGCAATTATGGTAATTAAATCTACAATTCCGGTAGGGTATACTGCAAGCATTAGAGAGAAATTCCACTGTGATAATATTATCTTTAGTCCGGAATTTTTACGAGAGTCAAAAGCATTATATGATAATCTGTACCCATCCAGAATTATTGTGGGAACAGATGTTGAAAATGCCAGATTGGTAAAAGCTGCGAACACGTTTGCTGGATTGCTGCAGGAGGGCGCAATTAAAGAAAATATTGATACTTTGATAATGGGATTTACAGAAGCAGAAGCGGTGAAGTTGTTTGCTAATACATATCTGGCTCTTAGAGTATCATATTTTAATGAGCTTGATACTTATGCAGAAATGAAGGGACTGAATACACAGCAGATTATTAATGGGGTATGCCTTGATCCTAGAATTGGTTCTCATTATAACAATCCGTCATTTGGTTATGGTGGATATTGCTTACCAAAAGACACAAAACAGCTTCTGGCAAATTATGCAGATGTTCCTCAGAATATGATGTCTGCAATCGTTGAGTCTAATAGAACAAGGAAGGATTTTATAGCAGATCGTGTATTACAAAAAGCTGGATATTATGCTTATGGAGATGAAAATACATATGATGCTTCTATGGAAAAAGAGGTTGTAATTGGTGTATACCGTCTTACTATGAAATCAAATTCAGACAATTTCCGCCAGTCTTCTATACAGGGAGTTATGAAGAGAATTAAGGCTAAAGGGGCATCGGTTATTATTTATGAACCAACATTGGAAGATGGAAGCACTTTCTTTGGAAGCAAGGTTGTGAATGATCTGGATAAATTTAAAGAACAGAGCCAGGCAATTATAGCAAATAGATATGATAGTTGTTTGGATGATGTGAAAGACAAAGTATATACAAGAGATTTGTATGGCAGAGATTAAAAGATGATTGGAAATGCATTGCAATTTATACATCGATTGATAGTGCAGTATTGTGAATCGCCGGTTTCATCTCCGATAACATGGTGTTTGGGGATTATTTGGATAATAAAATCAATACATGCTCTGTACAAAATGAAAGTAAAAACAGATGAGTTGGTTGCTGAAAAGGAAGCAAAAGAGGTTTCAGAAGCCATTAAGGATCTGGATATTTTAACTGAAAAAAGCAAGGAAGAGAATCAGGATATTAGAACTTTAATGTTTGAAAATTTAAAAGAATTGAAGGAGTTCTATGTTATCTGTAAACAGCAAATTAGAAAATCTTTTTCAGCAGCTATGTTCTCATGCTTTGCAGGATTTATGCTTTTTGTTTTGGCAGTCATTATATTTTTATTAGGTGGAAATAATTCAGCATCATTTATGGCTGGTTTATCTGGAGCGATAGTAGAGATTGTGTCTGGTCTTTACTTCTGGATGTATAGGGAAACATCTAAACAACTTGCAAAGTACCACAAACGATTGGAGGCAACCGAGAAATATTTAATTGCTTTGCAGATTATCGAAATGTTGCCAGAAGAAAATAGAATCGAACAATATGGAAAATTAATGGATTATATTTTTGAAAATGTAAATAAACAATAGTATTTACGGGGAGATAAAAATAAAATGTGTGGAATAGTTGGTTTTACTGGAAGACAGCAGGCAGCACCTATTTTATTAAATGGTCTGTCTAAATTAGAGTACCGAGGGTACGATTCGGCTGGAATCGCTGTGCGAGATGGGGAGCGTCTGGCACAGGTGGTTAAAGCCAAGGGAAGATTAGGCAATCTGATTGAAAAAACAGATGAAGGAAAAGCACTAATAGGAACATGTGGAATCGGACATACACGTTGGGCAACACATGGCGAGCCAAGTCAGATTAATGCACATCCGCATGTATCTGGAAATTGTACAAGATCAGGTTCTGGAGAAGTAGAATCAGAAGTGGTTGGAGTACACAATGGCATTATCGAAAATTATACGGAGCTTAAAGAAAAATTATTAAAGCATGGTTATACTTTTTATAGTCAGACTGATACAGAGGTAGTAATCAAATTAGTGGACTATTATTATAAGAAGTATAATCTCGGACCGATTGATGCGATTGCCAAAACAATGGTTCGTGTGCGTGGTTCTTATGCCTTGGAACTTATGTTCAAAGATTATCCGGGAGAAATTTGGGTAGCAAGAAAAGACAGTCCAATGATTATTGGAGTGACAGACGGCGAAACTTATGTGGCTTCTGATGTTCCGGCTATTCTGCAATATACCAGAAATGTTTATTATATTGGTAATCTGGAATTTGCCAGATTGACACCTGGAGAAGCTCATTTCTTTAACCTTGATGGGGATGAGATTGAAAAGCAGACAACAGAAATTAAGTGGGATGCCGAGGCAGCAGAAAAAGCAGGATTTGAACACTTTATGATGAAAGAGATCCATGAACAGCCGAAAGCCGTTCAGGATACTTTGGGTTCTGTCATAAAAAATAATTGTATTGATTTATCATCAGTTGAAATTACAGAAGAAGAAATTCGGAAATTTGAACAGATATATATTGTTGCATGTGGTTCAGCTTGGCATGTTGGAATGGCAGCGCAGTATGTGATAGAGGACTTGGTGGATGTTCCAGTAAGAGTGGAGCTTGCATCTGAATTTAGATACAGAAAAATGCCAATAAATAAAAATTCATTGGTTATTGTCATCAGCCAATCGGGGGAAACAGCAGATACTTTAGCAGCTTTGCGTTTGGCAAAGGAAAAAGATATAACAACTCTGGCAATCGTAAATGTGGTTGGCAGCAGTATTGCTCGTGAGGCAGATAAAGTATTCTATACTCTTGCTGGTCCGGAAATATCAGTGGCAACGACAAAGGCTTACAGCGCTCAGCTTGTAGCAATGTATTGTCTTGCTGTTCAATTTGCCAGAATTAGAAATACCATTACAGAAGAGCAGTATAGTAATTACATTACTGAGTTATTGACAATTCCAGATAAGATTCAGAAAATCTTGCAGGATAAGGAAAGACTGCAATGGTTTGCTGCGAAATATGCTAATGCACATGATGTGTTCTTTGTGGGCAGAGGAATTGATTATGCGATTTCCCTGGAGGGTAGTTTAAAGCTGAAAGAAATTTCTTATATTCATTCTGAAGCATATGCAGCCGGGGAATTAAAGCATGGTACAATCAGTCTGATCGAGCCAGGAACATTGGTAATTGGTGTATTGACACAGAGTGATCTTTACGAGAAAACCATCAGTAATATGTTGGAGTGCAAGAGTCGTGGTGCGTATTTGATGGGACTGACAACATATGGAAAATATGAGATTGAAGATCAAGTAAATTTTGCAGTTTATGTTCCGAAGATAGATGAACACTTTGTAGGAAGTCTGGCAGTTGTTCCGTTGCAGCTAATGGGATATTATGTCAGCGTGGCTAAAGGGTTAGATGTAGACAAACCTAGAAATCTGGCAAAAAGCGTTACTGTAGAATAAGATATGAATACTCTGGCACTGGTGGTTGCCAGAGTATCGGTATAATATGATTGGATTGACACGAAAAAAGGAGAAAGTATGAAAGTATGGCTTAAGGCAGGTGTGATTATATTTTATGTTTTGGGATATTGTTTTTTGAGAAAACGTATGCGGAGGGATATAGTCAAATTATTTAAAGCATACATGCTATTGATGATTTTTTTGCTTTCGCTCTTGCCGGAACCATTTATGCTGAAGCATTTAGGGATAACACTTCGGGCGGATACCCTGGTGCTATGGATGGCAGGGATAGAGGCAGTGGATGCATGGGATGAATATAAAAGAGAGAAGAATAAAAATAAAAGCAATCATGGCAGTGGTGTAAAGAAAAATGGGAAGAACAAAAAAGAAACCAGGGTATGATCAGAACAGAATAATGGAACAGTTCCAGAATTGTATTGTAGAAGCATATACTTCGGGAATGATTGATGGATCAGGTATTTCGTTAAGGCAAGTATCAGAAGAATTTGGCATTACATTGATGAAAACACGAAAAATATTGATTACTGCAGGTGTATATCATACTGAGAACAGTGAGAAGATTAACTCAATGCGAGAGCAGGGAATGAGTATTCCGGAAATAATGAAAGCAACTGGTTTGAGCAAGTCGTCTGTACATTCCTATTTGCCATATACTAAAATAATCTACAATGTAGATGAACTTAGTCTTTATGCAGAGCGTTGCAGGATGTATAGGAAAAGAAAGCAAGCCGTTGAGCAATTACAGATATGTAAGGAGGCTTCCTTGGAATGTGTGGAGAAGTATCTGTGGAGTACGATTGAAATTTTTTCTGGATATTCCTTTACAACGGTAAAAGGATTACGATTTCGGTATGCTGTAAACGGAAATGAAATACAGATTAATCGAAAGAAAAAATCTATAACGAGAAGTAGTGTGAAAGTTGCTCTAAAAGTGACGTTGGAGGAGAAAGGAAATATAAGCGGACCGAAAAAATTAGAAGTATTTGGTGCCAGTTATTTATATTCGATGTTCTTGAGATTTGGGTTGATTGATACAGAAAGGAAATTGAATGGATATTTACCAGATATGGACAACATATAATAGGCAATGGTCAAGATATGAAATATTAGCTTTTGCGGGAGTATTGATACTGGTATGTACAGCAATGGCAGTGTGTGTACACAGAAAGAAACTGAGCATAATTCAGGCAGTAGCAGTATTGGCATTGGTGGTGTTCTTGGGAATTGTGTTTGGCTCAACTGTATTTACCAGGACAGGAACTATTCGGCAGTATGAATTAGTACCATTCTGGTCATGGAGAGATATTATTCGTTACCATGATTGGACATTATTAAAAGAGAATTTGCTGAATTGTATATTGTTATTGCCAGCCGGAGTCTTGCTTCCCATAATTGCAAATCATAAGATAAAGTGGTATCAGGCTCTGGCTGTAGGAATATTGGTATCAGCAATAATAGAGTTTAGCCAGTTGATTTTTATGCGTGGCTTATTTGAATGGGACGATATGATTCATAATGGACTGGGCTGTATGATTGGCTGCCTTTTTGCAAATATTTTCAGGAAAAAGAAAAATAGGGATTGACGAACATATGTTCTAATAGTATAATCATAAATGTGAAAGGAAACAGGAGGTCAGCCCTGTTCCCTAGCATGAAATCTATTGGATGAGCAACAGTAAAATACTGTTTCGGGATGGCTCGTCAAAACTCATCAGCGGTTTTCTTTCCCTTATCCGTATGAGTGATTTTATATTACTTGGAGGACTGGAGATGAGATCAGATTTGAAAACAGATTATATACAGAGAGATACAGAGAGAGCAGGACAAACAGAAAAAGCATTATATTTATTGAATACAATCAGTGCTATTACAGATCGGGGAAATAATGCGGAGGTCAGACGTAAAAAGGATGGCTCTTTGACTGTATATGAAGTAAAAAAGAATATCGTAACCGTTTAATAAATTGGTATTGAGCGAAGGACTAATAGGAGTCAGAAACATTCAGAAAAAAGGATGTTCCTGGCTCCTTTTTTGTTATTCTGATTCAGATGCATCTTTCGGTGCAGTAGGAGCAGTAAGGCAGTTTTTCAGGATGCATGATAACTCACGATCATCTTCGTGAAGAATATGGTATGTTTTTTCAAGGGAAGATACGTTAGATAATTTTGCCAGTTCTTTTATTGATATGGACAGAGGAATATCTTCCTTTAATGTACCTTTCGGTAAAGCATAGTATACTTGAGCAATATTCAAATAATTTTCAAGATTTGTGCGGAAAGCCGGATCAAAATCTTCCTGCTTCAAAAGCGTGTCTACAGTTTCCTTTTTAATAATGATATGCTTTTCCTGTATTCTGAGAAGCCCCTCGATTAATGATTGGGTATCAGGATCTATCACAGGATATTGCTGCATATTACATAAACAAAAACGATAGATAGCTGGATGGCGGATACGTCCGGATGAAGCTGTAGCAGCGCAACCTACAACACAGGCAAGTTCTTTGTTGTTAAGATTGCCATGATTGAAGACCATAAACCACATATCTCCGTATTTACTACAAACAAGTCGGCAGAACATCTGACTGTTAGAGGAATAGATTAACGTACCCTCGTAATGCTTGGAAAAAGGAGAACCCTCTGTAGTTAAATCGCCTGAATCAATATCGAGAATTGCAGAACATTCATGCATGGAGTTGAAATCGCCCAATTTAAGGACTCCATGTACTAAAGTCTGGTCAGCATGGTCTTCCGGGTAAGCTGATGTTGGCAGATAAAAGACATGGTAGTTTCCCGTATAACCGTTGTAAGCTGGATTGTCAATTTCATAGACAAGACGTTGCTGCCCATTCTCTGCTGATGTTTTTGCGATTTCGATGGAATGAAATACAGCATTTAAGTTTAAATCCAAACCATCACATACTTTTAATAAAGTAGATAATGTAGTAGAAGATGGGGTTTTAAACATTTTGTCAATCGTTCGAGGGGACATTTTTCCAGATCTTTTTGCACATATCTCTGCGAGATCGCGAGAGGTCATGGATTTATCGACCATAATGGCTTCAATATAGGCAACGATTTTTTGGAGGATTTCTTGATTGTTCATGGCACAGGACTCCTTTCAGGAAAAGAGAAATTAATGGTTAAGTCTATAGTATCACAAACAGAAAGAAATGAAAATAATAAATGTGCAAAAAAATGCACAAAAAAATATTCAGTATGCAATGAACTACTATGTTAAATGATTGACACGCAAAATAATGCAATTTGCACAAAAAAACGCACCATAACACATCAGTTATAGTGCATATTGACAATAAATGGCAGTAATGCTATAATGTAAAAGACCTACTCCCCTGGCAAGGGAGTAGACCTAAAAAACGCTTATACAGACAAAATCGACATCAACCCTCTGGTCTAGTCCGATTGGCAGTCGGATTTTATGGGCTTGGTGTCGGCTTTATCAGTACTATTTCATGTTGTACAAGACATCGGCTAGATTCCGAATACTAATGTGTCATTACTGAGCAATCGTTGATTCGCTCCCTCTAGCTTCATTCTCCATATGCCCATTTTTCAATGGTTATAGGAAAACTTGTCAAATACAACGCTCATTAGTATATCATGCAAAGAAAATGAAGTCAAGTTTTTTTGACGAGAAACATATTAAATTTGTGTGAAAAATATGTAAAATAGATACAATTTCTAAGGCTAACATAGCTTGGAAGATAGAGAAGAATGCGAGAATACATTATGAAGAAAAAAAAGAAGAAGATAGAAACGGTGCGTCTGATAACATTCGACCAGGTTGTTATCGACGTTGTAGGTGGAACTGTTTCGACAAGAAGAGAAATACTTGAAAATTTTATAGTAGCAAACAACGAAATGATGACGGTAGTTGGGGGAAACTCTCTGTCAAGATTGGGGAAGAATCTGGCAGCAGAAAGTTACGTGTTAAGGATAAACAGGGGAAAATCCCTCTGTAAGAATGATACGGGATAAAGCCACAAAAGGCATAAAAACTACTTTTTCTGGAACGGATTATGTGTATGAAATAGCCGGAATAGAAATGCAAGTCATTTCGTCCGGCTAAAATTGTCTGTATTTTTAATGATATATGACGCACAAAATCTGTTCAGAAAGGGGTGAGTTATCTTGGAGTCGGCTGGGAAAAGGTTAAGAACACGTACAGATATTGGAAAAGATATAGAGCGTTGTCTGGATGACTTAAAGATAACACATGCCGAACTTGCAGAGATGCTCAACGTTTCTGACAAAACTGTTGACAGAATGATTGGAGGAAAGGGACCTACTACTAAATATGCTTCAGCTTTAGCAAAGGTTACTGGTAAGCCTGAATCATGGTTTAAGGAAAATATTACATGGGAGGAGTGCGGAAAAGAAGAGGTTACGTCTGTTCATTTTGAAGCTAAAAATGTGACAGAAGAAGATAAGGAATTTTTGGAAAAAGCGTTTGCATTTGTGGAAAGAATGTATAAAATTCCGGACAAGAATCTTAGAAATAAACTGATGGAAAATGCAGAAAAGAATTTTGAGGGTAGTATGGAATTAATAGAATTGATGAATGGAAAAGTAAGTTGATGACGATCATTACAGGATAATCTGGGTGGTCGTTTTTTTATGCCCAAAATTCGGACAGTTTTGTCCGTCGTTTCGGCTTAATTCGGACAGTACTGGGCTGGTTGTTTGAGGGGAGAATTGATACCATTAATACATCGAACAGAGAGGAGGCAAACAGAAATGAGTAAGGATGAGTATTTAGAGTTTATCACACATCAGCCCTATGACGCAATGGGAGATTTTAGTTTCCTTTTGGATGAAAAGTCTGATAAGGCTGAAAACACTATGGTAGAAAATGAAAACATGAACGCTGATTAATCTGCGTACAGGGAGTGTTCCTGTATAGCTGGTTGATACATAAAGCAGCAAGGAGAGGCTTCGCAAGTCGCTCGGTATAAAAAAAACCGGGCAGATCGGAGTCTTTTTTTGCTGCTTTTTTTGTCTGCTGACAGCCCGGAGCCGAAAGGCAGAAAGGCGGTTGTCATGCTGACACTTAGAAAACTGAAAGAAATGGTGGAATCTCCAAAGAAAGGCGAAAAGAAACCGAGTTGTAAAAGTTTACGAGAGGGAAAATGCCCGGTTGTTGCTCAGAAGATTATTCAGAACGAGGTAGGCGTGGTCACGATCACTGTTTACAAGAACGGATATGTGGTCTATCAGGCACAGAACCGGGTAACAGTATTTCCTATCGAAGATATTTCTGGTTATCGCTATTCTTCTGTGGCAGGAAATGGATATGGATGTGATCTGACGGAATCTTACTTTGAAGAGGCTGAGTGGTATCTGCGTTTTGTTCTTCGAGGAGAAGATCGCCTGAGCATCAATCTGGATAGCTGCAATCAGAAACGTTGTATCTCCTTATCTTCGGCTATGGAAGAAATGCAGCTTGGAGAAAGCACTGCACCGGACATGGAGGAAATGATTGTTCAGCAGATGATGACAGAAAACATGATGGACATGCTGACGGATAAGCAGAAGGAACTTATTTATGCCCTTTATTTTGAAAAACAGACTTTTCAGGAATATGCCGATATTCATGGAATCAGTTCAGCAGCAGTCAACAACATGAGAAATAAGGCAGTTGCCAAGCTGAGAGCCAGTTTAGAAGAACTCTCAGAAAGCAATGAGAAAAAGAAACTGAGAAAAAAATAAAAAAGTTTGCAAAAGAGGGTTGGTAAACACCCTCTGCCGAGCTTTATAGGTGAAGGGTTAATTCTTCAAAAAGAAAAAGCCCGGACTTGTACCTTGACAATTTCATATAGATAGCAAGAGGGGATACCCGGAAACTCAGCTACGCATAATAACCAGCGGCCAGGATTCGGAGAGAACGTGAAAGGGAAACGGCTGAAAGGCACTTTTACAAGGAACGGCCTCTTGCGGCTTAAATGCTTGATCCTTATTAAAACTGTTATTTCCATTTATTGGAGATGACAGCAGATACCATGTGGCGGTGCTTCGCTTAGTGCAGGTGCCGCCATATGCATGTGCTGTTATCTTTTCAGAAATGTACAGGTATCAGTAACAAAAACATCGGGAGGTGGTTCTAATGATTGAATAGTGCAGGTACAGACCTGCTGAAAAGAAAAACGATGATAAGTGAAGAAAGAGAGGATTAAGTCAAAATGAAAATGAAGTTCAAAAGATTCCTATCAGGAGTCATGGCAGTTGCTACATTAGCATCTGTAATCGTTCAGCCGGTAGCTGTTTCAGCATCGGAATTAGAACCGGAAGAAATACCGTTTGAGCAGCAGTATCCGGAATTAACAGAGGTACAGGATTCTCTTGATCCGGATGAAGTTGTGGTAGCAAATGACATTGAGATTGCTTATGGAGATGAATTTGAAGTGGAAGTTAATCTGTCAGGTATTGATGGAGTGGATGAGAGTAAAATGAAAATTTTATTCCATGAAGCAAAGAATGCGGATGGAGCTGATTTTGATACAAATACACCGGATACCTACAAGGCAGTATATGCGGTAGAGCCGGTAAGCGGTCATCCGTCTTACAGAATCAGCAGAAATATCACTGTAAAAGAGCCTGAAACAGAAACGCAGTCAGAGAGTTCTTCTGAGATTGCAGTTGACGATGACAGCGGTACTGGAGATACAGAGCAGAGTGATGACGATTCAGAGTCGCACCAGGAAAATACAGTTGATACGGAAACTGAACTTACGGTGTCTGAAGTGCTGGAACAGGCAGAAACAAATGGAATTGATCTGTATGCAATGGATGCAGGAGAAACCGTAACCTTTATGGCTTCTGCAGGAAATGCAAGAAGTTCACAGCAGGTTTCAGTGACCAGGGGAACAATGTACCGATATGCAGATTACGGATATGGTACTTATCTTACCTATCAGTACACTGTAAAATTCGGTAATGTATCCGCTACAGCATATTGTGTACAGCCATCCAAACCGGGACCGGGCAGTGGAACTTACACGATCAACAAGCTAGGAGATGGAAAAGCTCTTGCGAAAGTGTGTTATTACGGAACAAAGGCTTCTGGCGATGATGGATTTTTTACAGAGGAAAACGGATATGGCAATTTAAGTGCAGGAGCCAGATTTATTCTGGTGCATCTAGCTGCTTCTTATGCAAATGGCAGTGGAGATGCTTTTTCAGGTGCAAACAGTACTGCACAGAATCTGGCAATGAAACTCTATAATTACTGTGTTTCTCAGCCGGAAATCCCAGATGTGGCAATGTCATTTTCAGATGCAAATGTAAAAGCCTATGTGGATGGCAACAGCCAGAGAACAAAGAATATTACATTCAATGCAGATGCGTTACAGACCATTACCATGAAACTTCCGGCAGGTGTACAGCTTCATAACCTGACAACAGGAAAAACAAGTAAAGCCGGAGAAAGTGTAGAGATTTGTGGTGGTACAAAGTTTTATCTGTCTGCACCATTAACACAGGTAAGTGATGTGGCAGAGAGCTGGTCAGCAACCATGAAAGGAAGCATTACCAAAGATTATTCAGCCTATAAGATTTCAACAGGTTCTGGAAACCAGGATCTGGCTCTGGTATTTGGAGAAGGCGTGGACGATGAGAAATATGTGGACTTTAAAGTATCCTGGATTGAACTTGCAACTGTAGAAGTTGTGAAGAAAGATTCAGCAGCAGATGTAAACCTTGCGGGTGCAGTGTTTGGTATTTACAGTGATTCAGATTGTAAAAATCTGATTATAACTATGCCAGAAACGGACAGCAATGGAAAATCTTCTGCAACGATTGTAAAAACCCAGGATACCGTATATCTGAAAGAAATCACAGCTCCGAAAGGTTATGTGGTAAATACAACCGCTTACAATGTGAAGCTGGTAGCAAGCAAGACAACGACAACAACTGTACCGGATAAAGAACAGCTTGGAGAACTGACCGTATATAAGGAAGGACAGATCCTTGCGGGGGCTGATGTCAGTGAGAATGGCACTGTATTCCAGTATGAAAACAGACGTCAGAAAGGTGCTGTTTATAACGTATACGCAGGAGAAGATATTATCTCTGCCTATGGTGCGAAGATTTACAGCAAAGGCGATCTGGTAAAAGAAAACCTTTCTACAGATGAAAACGGTGCTTGTATCCTGAAAAATCTGCATCTTGGAACTTATGTTGTCAAAGAAATGCAGGCACCAAAGAATTTTTATAATGCTGGAGAGAAAAAAACAGTCACACTTTCCTATGCAGGACAGAATGTGGAAGTAGTCTTTTCTGATGTGACATTCACAAATGACAGACAGAAAGCTGATGTGAGTGTTGTAAAGAAAGACAAGGATACAGAAAATCCATTGTCAAGTGGCGTGTTTGCTATGTATGCAGGCAGTGACATTACTGATGCAGATGGAACTGTGGTAGTGAAGAAAGGCACACTGATTGAAAAGGCAACAACCGGAGCAGATGGAAAAGCGGCATTTACCGCAGATCTTCCGATTGGATTTTCTTATGTAGTCAAAGAGGAACAGGCACCACAGGGATATTTGAGAAATTCTAAAGATGTTTATACATTTAAGTTCTCATATACCAGTGACAGCGAGCCGAAAGTTTCATTCACTCATACATTTGTAAATGAGAGAGTCAAAGCTAAGATTTCTCTGGAAAAGAGAGATGCGGAAACGAAACAGGCAGTTGCACAGGGAGATGCGACACTGGAAAAAGCAGTTTATGGACTGTACGCCCGTAATGATATTGTTCATCCGGACGGAATTACCGGTGTGATCTATAAAGCAGGGGAGCAGGTGGCTACTCTTACAACAGATAAGAATGGACAGGCTTCTGTGGACGGATTATACCTTGGAGATTACTATGTGAAAGAGATTAGTCCGTCAGTAGGTTATCTGGCAGATGAAACAGAACATGATCTGGTCTGCAATTATGAAGGTGATCTGGTAGCAGAGGTAAAACGTGACTGTACTTCATTAGAGCAGGTAATGAAACAGCCATTCCAGATTATTAAAGTTGCCAATAATGGTAAAACAGACGCTGATTTGTTAAAAGGTGCCGGATTTACGGCATATCTGGAATCTTCCCTGACGAAGAAAGCAGACGGAAGCTATGATTTTGATTCTGCGACACCAGTTGTAATAGGGGAGAATGGTGCAACAGAAATGTTCACAGATGAAAAGGGGTATGCTTGCAGTATTGCACTTCCATATGGAACTTATATTGTGCGAGAAACCACAACGCCTCACAATTATACTCCAGTAGATGATTTTACGGTGCGTATCACTGAGAATAATCCGAACCAGCCACAGACGTGGAGAGTACTTCTGGATGATGAGTTTGAAGCGAAACTGAAAATCATCAAACAGGATGATGAAACTAAGAAACTAGTATTACAGAAAAATACAGAGTTTAAGATTTATGACCTGGATCATAAGAAGTATGTGGAGCAGGTTACAACCTATCCGACAACGGTTAAGCACAAATCTTATTTTACAGATGAGCAGGGATATTTGATTCTTCCGCAGAATCTGAAAATCGGAAATTACCGTATCGAGGAAGTGAATGCTCCGTTCGGTTACACACTGAACAAAAATTATTATGAGGTAACAGTTGATTCTAATACTGCATATCAGATGGATGGAACTTCCGGGGATGTGATCATTGAAGCAATTTATGAGAACCATCCAGTTAAGGGAGAACTGACTATCGTGAAAAAGGGCGAAGTTCTGGACGGATTCAAGGATGATTTTACATATCAGACAGAAAATCTGAAAGGAGCAGAGTTTGCCATTTATGCTGCGGAGGATATTTATACCGCTGATTTCCAGAAAGATGACAATGGAAACCGTATTCTGGAATATGCAGCCGGAACACTTGTAAAAACTGTTACAACCGATAAAGAGGGAAAAGCGGTCCTGAAGAATCTTCCACTTGGAAGTTATAAGATTGTGGAAACGTCTGCGCCAACAGGATTTGTTTTAAACAGCGAAGCACAGACAGTCACTTTTACTTACAAAGATCAGGAAACACCTGTCATTGAGCAGACAGCTACTTTTGAGAATGAACGCCAGAAGGTAGAAATTTCGGTGGAAAAACAGGATGCTGATACAGAAAAAGCAGTTGCAGGGGCAGAATTTGGACTTTATGCGAAGAATGATATGGAAGCTCATGGAACTGTGATTGTGAAAGCAGACACACTTCTTGGAAAAGCTGTTTCTGGAGAAGATGGAAAGGCTGTATTTACACAGGATCTGCCATTTGGAGAGTATTATATCAAAGAACTGGCAGCACCGAATGGCTATGTATCTTCTGATGAAGTTCTGGAAGTGAAAGCAGAGTACCAGGGACAGGATGTTAAGGTCGTGCAGTTATCGTCTGTATTTAAGAATCAGCCTACAAAAGTTGTGGTTTCCAAGTCTGACCTGACTACAGGAGTAGAGTTATCGGGTGCTACACTTACTGTTCTGGATAAGGGCGGAAACGTGGTTGATACCTGGAAATCCGTAAAAGGAGAACAGCATCTGATTGAACGGCTTACCGTAGGGGAAACCTATACGCTCAGGGAAGAGATGGCTCCTTATGGATATCTCAAAGCAGAAGAGATTACCTTTACGATTGAAGATACCGGGGAAATTCAGAAAGTGGAAATGAAAGATGATGTGCCGACAGGAACGATCATCATCAATAAACAGGGAGAATTTCTGGACAAGGTAACTGCGCTGGATTCTGTTGGAGGATGGATCAGTCATTTATTCCAGTATGTAACAGGCAGCCTGAAAGATGTTACCTTTGAAGTATTCGCTTTGGAGGACGTGAAATCTGCTGACGGGGAAAGTGAAGATTATTATAAAAAAGACGAGCTGGTGGCAACCATTACAACGGATGATACCGGCATTGCAAAGGTGTCCGGACTTCCTCTTGGCAAATATTATGTTAAAGAAAAAGCTACAGTGAATGGTTTTGTACTGGATAATGAGGCAAGAGAGATCGACCTGACATATCGTGACCAGGATACTGCAGAAGTCACTTATTCTGCTGACTGGCAGAATAACCGCCAGAAAGCGGAAGTGGAAGTTGTGAAAAAAGAAAAAGATTCTGATTGTGTACTGGAAGGTGCAGTATTTGCCCTTTGTGCCAAGAATGATATTACAGGAGCAGACGGAAATGTAATTCTGGAAGCTGATACTGTGATTGAAGAACTGGCAACGGATAAAGAAGGCAAACTGACTTTTACAGCAGATTTACCGATTGGTTTTGAGTATTATATCAAGGAAACTTCCCCAGCACCTGGATTTGCGACGACAGATGAAACACAGGAGTTTACATTTGAGTACGAAGGTGCAGAAAAGGAAAAAGTATCTTATGTCTTTACTTTTGAGGATGAACCGACTGTAATTGAGATCACCAAGACTTCCCTGACAGACGGAAAAGAGCTGGAAGGTGCCAAGTTGCAGGTAACTGATGAAAGCGGTAAGGTTGTAGATTCCTGGACTTCTGGCAAAGAAGCTCACATCATTAAAGAACTGGTAGTCGGACAGAAGTATACCCTGACAGAAACAAAACCGGCAGACGGTTTTGTGACAGCGGAAAGTATTACATTTACCGTTGAAGATACTGCAGAAGCACAGAAAATCGAGATGAAAGACGATGTGACCAAGGTGGAAATTTCTAAGACGGATATTTCTGGTAAGGAACTGCCGGGTGCAAAACTGACAATTCTCGACAAAGACGGTAAAACGGTAGAGAGCTGGACTTCTGAGGAGAAACCGCATTACATTGAAATGCTTCCGATCGGGGAGTATACACTTCGGGAGGAGTCTGCCCCTGAGGGCTATCTGGTAGCTGAGGACGTGAAGTTCACAGTAGAGGATACCGGGGAGATTCAGAAAGTTGTGATGAAAGATGAGGTAAAACCGGAAGAAACACCAACACCGGAAACACCATCTACACAGGTAACAGATACACCGAAAACCGGAGATGATACACATATGCTGCTTTGGATTCTGCTTGCAGTAGCAGGTATGGCAGGTATAGTGTCAGCGGTATGGGTAGCAAGAAAGAAGAAATAAAAAACAGTTAGTTAAGAGGGCATTTATGGACGAAAAAGATTCATAAATGCCCTCTTTTTAGTTAATACTAGGAAAAATGAAGGGAGAATGTATTTTGAAACAGGTATTGATTATAGCGGTTGTAGCAATTATTGCAGCAGTTAATTTTATGATGTATTGCTGTCTGAGAGTAGCATCACAGGAAGATCAGATGCTGGAAAAATTGAGCAGGAGAAGGGAGTCAGAAAACGATGGCGATTAGATATGCAGAGGACAAACCAAAATCCTGTGAATACTGTTATTTCTGGAATGAAAAGAAAAAGGAATGTAAGCAGATGAGATGCTTTTATCAACTTCCTGAAAAACCGCCTGATCCAGATCCATCACACAGATTTTGGGTTCCATGCAAGGGCTGTCCGTATGGAAGAAATCCCTGCATTGGCTATTGCATGGCTAAAATTTTAAAAGAGCAGAGGGAAAAACGATCTGGATAAGGATACATATGTATTCCCGTATCATTATGGGGAAGAAGCGGAGCAGTATACATTTTATCGGATACCCAAGATTCTCTTTGTCAGTCCGGTATTTGAAAAACTATCTTGTGAAGCCAAGCTGCTGTATGGACTATTGCTTGACCGGATGCAGTTATCAGTGAAGAACCGATGGCTGGATTCAGAGGGAAAAGTATATATTTATTTTTCACAGGAGCAGATAGCGGGGCTTATGGGATGTGGGGTAAAGAAAGTCCGGTGTCTGTTAAAGGAACTGGATGACCGGAAAGGAATCGGGTTGATTACAAGAGTCAGGCAGGGATTGGGAAATCCCGATAGAATCTATGTTAAAAAATGCGTATCGCCAGAACGGTTAAAAGGAAACTTCCAGACAGGTCAAAATGGCTTATCAGGAAAGGCACAAATGCCCGATACAGACAGGTGTAAACTGCCAGGTAATGATATAGAGGATAGTAATACTGAGAATAACGATACAGAGTATCTTTCTTTCTATTCCGATGTCAGTGAAGTGGAAAGGAAAGAAGCTGAAAGGAATGCTTATCAGCAGATTATTCTTGAACACATTGGATATGACTACATCGTAGATGATTTTAACCGTCATATGCTGGGTGAGATTGTGGGGTTAATGGTAGATGTGGTGTGTTCGGAACAGGAGTTTATACGGATTGGAGGGGACAGAAAACCTTTATCCGTAGTAAAAAGTCAGTTTTTAAAACTGGATTCAGAGCATATTCGGTTCGTACTGCATTGCATGAAAGAAAACACCAGTAAAGTAGTAAATATGCGTCAGTATCTGTTGGCGGTATTATATAATGCACCGCTGACCATCAGCAATTATTACTCGTCGTTGGTGCAGCATGATATGTACGAAGGGAATATATAAATTTTCAGGAGGGAGTGATTCTATTGCAGGAAGAAGTAAATGAGAAAACCGTATCATTATGTATCACTGGTGGAAAAGTGACAGTCCGTTTATTGAAACAGGCAATGATGCGTTTTCTGGCAGCAATGGAGAAAGAAAAAGCAGAGAAAGCAAGAAAACAACAGGCAAAGGGACCGCCGGATAAAGACTATCGTGGGAAGCAGAGCTTAAAGAAGCTGGCACAGCAGAATGTTCAGCTTTCCAACATTGAGATTACGGATAATAACATTAAGGCTTTTGAAAAAGTTGCAAAAAAATATGGCATTGATTTTAGCCTGAAACGTGATAAGTCCGTAGATCCACCGAGATATTTTGTTTTCTTCAAGGCAAGGGATGTAGATGTTATGACAGCAGCATTCCGGGAATTTACCGGAAAGACACTGAATAAAACGAAGAAACCGTCTGTCCGTAAGAAATTACAGCAGGCAATCGCAGCCCGCAGCCAGGATAAACAGAGAGAACGGGAAAAATCGAAAGAAAAACAGAAGGAGCCGACCTTATGAGTGGGATAAAAAATATAAAGAAGAAACTGAAAGGATTTCAGGTACGTCCCCCGAATGTGGAAGTGCTGAAAAAAGTTCTGTTACATATTCCATATGTGGTTGTATTTTATGTGGTAAATAAATGTACCTGGCTGTATCAGTATTGCAGGGGCAGTACAGTAGTAGACAGGCTGATGGTCCTTTTTATGAACTATCCGTTAGCATTTAAAAAGTTGTTGCCAAGTATACAACCGAAAAGTCTGGCAGCGGGAACTATTGCAGCAGTCAGTGTGTGGGCAGTGGTATATTTCAAGGGAAAGAATGGAAAGAAGTTTCGCCAGGGAGAGGAATATGGCTCTGCTAGGTGGGGAAATGAAAAGGATATAGCACCTTTTATTGATCCAGTCTTTGAGAATAATATTCTGCTGACACAGACAGAACGCCTGACCATGAACAGCAGACCGAAGAAACCGAAGTATGCCAGAAACAAGAATGTCATAGTAATCGGAGGCTCCGGTAGTGGTAAGACACGATTTTATGTGAAACCGCAGCTTATGCAGATGCCGGATAATGTGAGCTTTGTGGTTACTGATCCAAAGGGGACGATCATCGTGGAATGTGGTAAAATGCTGGCAAGAGGAACGCCGAAGAAAGATAAGAACGGGAAAATCCTGCGTGATAAAAATGGCAGAGTGGTAATGGCTCCTTATAAAATCAAGGTGCTGAATACCATCAATTTTGCCAAGAGTATGCACTATAACCCATTTCATTACATCCGTTCAGAAAAAGATATTCTGAAACTGGTAAATACGATCATGGTAAATACCAAGGGCGAGGGAGAAAAATCCTCGGAGGACTTCTGGACGAAAGCGGAACGTCTGCTGTATTGTGCTTTGATTGGTTACATTTACTATGAAGCACCAGAAGAAGAACAGAACTTTTCAACTTTACTGGAATTTATCAATGCCAGTGAAACCAGGGAAGAGGATGAAGAATTTAAAAATGCGGTAGACTTGCTGTTTGAGGAACTGGAAAGGGATGAGCCGAACCACTTTGCAGTAAGGCAGTATAAAAAATATAAGCTGGCAGCAGGTAAAACAGCAAAATCTATTCTGATCAGTTGCGGTGCAAGACTAGCACCTTTTGATATTGCAGAGCTTAGGGAACTGACGTCTTATGATGAAATGGAACTGGATATGATCGGAGATCAGAGAACTGCACTGTTTATTGTAATCTCGGATACAGACGATACTTTTAACTTTGTGGTTGCTATGATGTACAGTCAGCTTTTTAATCTGTTATGCGACAGAGCCGATGATGTTCATCATGGAAGACTGCCTTATCATGTGAGAATCCTCTGTGACGAGTTCGCCAATATCGGACAAATTCCGAAGTTCGACAAGCTGATTGCAACGATTCGAAGCAGAGAGATTTCTGCTTCTATTATACTCCAGTCACAGTCGCAGCTCAAGACAATTTACAAGGATGCAGCCGAAACCATTACGGGAAATTGTGACACAATGTTGTTCCTTGGAGGTAAGGAAAGTACTACTCTGAAAGAAATTTCAGAAACATTGGGTAAGGAAACCATTGATTTATATAACACTTCTGATACAAGAGGCCAGAGCAGGTCTTATGGTCTGAACTATCAGAAAACAGGAAAAGAATTGATGAGCCGGGATGAACTGGCAGTCATGGACGGTAACAAGTGTATTTTACAGCTTCGTGGTGTCCGTCCGTTTTACAGTGATAAATTTGACATTACAAAGCATAAACGGTATAAGCAGTTATCCGATTATGATAAAAAGAATGAGTTCCATGTGGAAGAATACATGAAACATCAGATGGAAGTCCGGTTAGATCCGGAAGAACAGTTTGACCTTTATATGTATGAAAGCAGTGAACTGGAAGAACAATCTAATAATGAAAATGAAGGCACAGGGCATGTAACGTAAAACATACATAGCTCTTTTTTTATGCCCTTTTGGGAGGTAGCGATATGCACAAGCATGAAAGACCGCCCATCAGGGCGGAACCCTCCGAGTAGTAACCAGTAAAAAATCACAATGAAAAACAGGAGTTACGAAAGGAGAACATAGATTATGGCGTTTTTTACATCAGCAATTAATATTTTACAGACACTCGTTGTCGCAATCGGAGCAGGACTTGCAGTTTGGGGAGTTATCAATCTTCTGGAAGGTTATGGTAACGATAATCCGGGTGCGAAGTCACAGGGAATCAAGCAGCTTATGGCAGGTGGAGGTGTCGTTCTGATCGGTACACAGCTTGTACCATTACTGGCGAATTTATTTTAGCCGGGGCAGTAAGAAAGGAGAACACGCATGGATAAGATTTTTGAATCCATAGAAGAATGGATGCGTAACCTCCTTACAGGCATGGTCAGCTCAAACCTGACAAATATGTTTACCGATGTTAATGAAAAAACCGGTGACATTGCAAGTCAGGTTGGGCAAACGCCCCAGGGGTGGAGTGGCAGTATATTCAGTCTGATCCAGAATCTGTCGGATTCTGTGATCGTACCGATTGCCGGGATGATTATAACCTTTGTTCTGTGTTATGAGCTGATTTCCATGCTCACAGAGAAGAACAACATGCATGACATTGATACATGGATGTTCTTCAAATATTTTTTCAAAATGTGGGTTGCAGTCTGGTTCGTAAGTAATGCCTTTACAATTACAATGGCGATTTTTGATGTCGGGCAGAATGTAGTGAACCGGGCAGCAGGAGTTATCAATCAGCAGACAGCAATCAACATTGATTCGGTAATCACTTCAATGGAAACGGCGATGGAATCAATGGAAGTAGGGGAACTGGTCATACTGGCACTGGAAACACTTCTGGCAAGCCTGTGTTTAAAGGTTATTTCCGTTTTTATAACGGTCATTCTTTATGGACGTATGATTGAGATTTACTTGTATTCGTCAATCGGTGCAATTCCGTTTGCAACAATGAGCAATCGGGAATGGGGACAGATTGGCAGCAATTATTTAAGAGGATTGTTCGCATTGGCATTCCAGGGATTTTTTATCATGGTGTGTGTGGGCATTTATTCCGTACTGGTTGCTAATATACAGGTATCAGATAACGTGCATACAGCATTGCTCAGTGTAATGGCTTATACGGTTGTACTATGTTTCAGCCTTATGAAAACAGCCAATTTCTCGAAGAGTATCTTTAATGCACATTAAACTGGAAAGAGGAGATGATAGAAAATGGCTTTTGTATCAGTACCCAAAGATCTGACAAAAGTAAAAAATAAGATTATTCTGAACCTTACAAAACGTCAGCTCATCTGCCTTGGCATTGCTGCAGCAGTAGGGTTTCCGTTTTATTTCCTTACAAGAGGGTTGATTGGTTCGAGTAATGCGGCAACCGGAATGTGTCTGTTGATGCTTCCGGCTTTTTTATTTGCCATGTACGAGAAAGACGGACTTCCTTTAGAGAAAGTCCTGAAAAATATGATTACAGTGAAATTTATCCGTCCTCCAGTGCGGAAGTATGAGGTGGAAAATCTGTATGAGAAAAAGAGAGTTGTAACAAAAACGAAGGGAGGTACAGTTCGTGGGAAAAAGAGAAAACGATAAATGGCTGCCTGATCATGACGAAGATTCTTCTTATCTGGAGGACTGGTGGTTGGATGAAGAGGATTCTGCTGATGACTTACCAGTGTTTGATCCGGACGAGGCAGAAGATTATGCAAAGGACAGACAGCGTTTGACTGGAGTACCGATAGTTACGGGGTATGAAGCACTGGAGCGACACCGGGGTGTCCGCAGACCAAGACGTAAATTAAGCAGAAGGGAGCAGCGGGCATGGGAAAAAGCACAGAAGTATGAAGCGAAACTTCATAAGGCACAGGAAAAGGAAGATAAAAAACGTGCAAAACAGGAAGCAAAGCTGGCTGCTCGTGAAGAAAAAGCAGCACAGAAGCAGGCGAAAAAAGAGAAAAAGTATAAAAAGAAAACGAAACCGACAGCTTCCTCTTCCGCAAAATCCAGTGGGAAAAAGTGTGCTGCAAAAAAAGTGAGCAGCAATAAGAAGGGTGGAAATAAGGAAAAGAAGATTACCGCACAGCAGTCTATCCCATACAGAGAAATGGGAAAAGATGGTATCTGTCGTGTGGAAGATGGTTACTATTCCAAAACAATCCGTTTTTATGATATTAACTACCAATTAGCACAGAATGAGGATAAAAATGCGATTTTTGAAAACTGGTGTGATTTTCTGAACTATTTTGACAGTACGATTCATTTCCAGTTGTCCTTTATCAATCATCACAGCAATATGGCAGAATATGAAGATGTGATTCGCATTAAGAAGCAGAATGACAGTTTTGATGATCTGCGTATGGAGTTTGCTCAGATGCTCAGAAACCAGTTGGCAAAGGGAAATAATGGTCTTGTCAGAACAAAGTATCTTACATTTGGAATCGAAGCAGACAATATCCGGGAAGCAAAACCGAAACTGGAGCGTATCGAAACGGATATTCTCAATAACTTTAAGGTATTAGGGGTGTCTGCTTATCCGTTGAATGGCGTGGAGCGTTTGCAGATTATGTATGAAACGTTCAACCAGGATAATAAAGTCCCGTTCCGGTTTAACTATGAAGATGTGTTGCGTACCGGACTGAATACCAAGGACTATATTGCACCATCCAGTTTTGTATTTAAAAATGGAAAAGATTTTCAGATGGGAGATACTATCGGGGCAGTATCCTACCTGCAGATTCTGGCACCGGAGCTGACTGATAAAATGCTTGCGGAATTTCTGGAAATGGACTGCAATCTGCTTGTGAATCTTCATATCCAGTCCATCGACCAGATGAAAGCGATTAAGCTGGTAAAAGCAAAGGTTACAGATATTAACAGGATGAAAATTGAGGAGCAGAAAAAAGCAGTTCGTTCCGGATATGATATGGATATTATCCCGTCTGATTTGAATACTTACGGAGGGGAAGCAAAGAGGCTTCTGGAAGATTTGCAATCCAGGAATGAGAGAATGTTCCTTGTGACAGTGGTGTTTTTAAATACTGCGAAGAATAAACAGGAACTGGAAAACGTGGTATTTCAGACCGCAGGTATTGCACAGAAATATAATTGTGCATTAAAGAGGCTTGATTATCAGCAGGAACCGGGACTTATGAGCAGTCTGCCACTTGGAAAAAACTGGATTCCTATTAAAAGAGCATTAACGACAACTTCAACAGCGATTTTTGTTCCGTTCACGACACAGGAATTATTTATGGGTGGAGAATCCATTTACTACGGTCTGAATGCCTTGTCTAACAACCTGATTATGGCTGACAGGAAGAAACTGAAAAACCCGAATGGCTTGATCGTGGGTACTCCGGGAGCTGGTAAGTCCTTTGCGGCAAAACGTGAAATTACCAATGTTTTTATCGTGACAAAAGACGATATTATTATCTGCGATCCAGAGGGCGAGTATTTTCCTATAGTCCGGGCATTCAATGGACAGGTTGTTCGAATTTCACCAACCAGTCATGATTATATCAATCCGATGGATATTAACACCAATTATGCGGATGATGACGATCCGTTATCTCTGAAATCAGATTTTATTCTTTCGCTTTGTGAACTGGTAGTAGGTGGAAAGAATGGCTTAGAGCCAGTAGAAAAGACAATTATTGACCGTTGTGTCCGCTTGGTATATCAGGACTATCTTGCAGATCCGGTTCCGGAGAAGATGCCGATACTGGAGGATTTATACAATCTGCTTCGCAAGCAGGAAGAACCAGAGGCACAGCGTCTGGCAACGGCACTGGAAATCTATGTTAATGGTTCTCTGAAAGTATTTAATCATCGTACTAATGTTGAGTTGAATAACCGTCTGGTATGTTTTGACATTAAAGACCTTGGTAAGCAGCTTAAAAAACTTGGTATGCTGATTGTTCAGGATCAGGTCTGGAACAGGGTAACAGTCAATCGTGCTGCACATAAATCTACCAGATATTACATTGATGAGTTCCACTTACTGCTGAAAGAAGAACAGACAGCAGCATACAGCGTGGAAATCTGGAAGAGATTCAGAAAGTGGGGCGGTATTCCGACTGGTATCACACAGAATGTAAAAGACCTGCTTGCTTCAAGAGAAATCGAGAATATCTTTGAAAACTCTGACTTTATTCTGATGCTTAACCAGGCATCCGGGGACAGACAGATTCTCGCCAAACAGCTTAACATCTCTCCGCATCAGCTTTCCTATGTAACAAACAGCGGAGCAGGAGAAGGCTTGATTTTTTATGGAAATACAATTATTCCGTTTAAGGACAGATTTGATAATTCTCTTATGCTGTATGCGTTAATGTCATCGAAACCGGAAGATGTGGAAAAGCGTGAAAAACTCGGCATCAAAGACAGGGACGATTAACAGGAGGAGCGGCAGAGTGAGGCGGTTTATAGCAGGAATATTGATGATTGTTTCGATTATTTTGCTTACTATCAGTATTTACTTTCTGATGGGAATGTTCATACAGGAAAGACAGGACAATCAGTTACAGCAAGAGTTACAGGAACTTATACAGGAGAAAGAAGACGAGCCGGGAGAAAATTCTTCCGGCGATTCTTTTATAGAAGTAGATGCTGGAATATTGGCATTGCATGAGGAAAATCCAGATTGTATTGGGTGGCTTACGATTGATGAAACAAAGATAGACTACCCAGTTATGTACAGGCCCGGAGATAAGAATTATTATCTGCATCGGGATTTTAATGGGGAATACTCAGCAAATGGCTGCTTATTTCTGGCAGAGGAATGTGTGCCTGGAGATTCAGACAATCTGATTATTTATGGGCATCACATGAACAGTGGGAAGATGTTTGCTGACCTTGAAAAATATAAAGACAGGGGATTTTATGAGGAGCATCCGACAATCCTGTTCCGTACCATATGGGGAAATGAACAGTATCAGATATTATCAGCATTTACAACACCGGTTTATACCGGAAATGATTTTAACTATTACAGCTTTATAAAAGCACAGAAAGGGGCAGATTATGAGTACTTTATTAGAGCAATTAAGCGAAAAGCAATCTATGAAACCGGAATCACAGCAGAATATGGGGACAAGCTGCTTACATTGTCCACATGCGAATATTCACAGCGGAATGGGCGTATGGTTGTGGTTGCAAAAAAAATTCAGCAAAATGAAAGCTGAGAAAGAGCCAGAAGAATTTGAATTTGGCTGTGAAGATCTGACGAAAGATTGGCTTGATGAGATAAGTGATCTGGAAGAGCAGGAAGAGAAAAGTGAGTGCGATGAAAATGATTTTTTTGATAATGAGCAGGACGGTGTAGAGCCGGATTCTGAACCAGATAAGGCAGGAACAGGAGGTATCTGGGATTGGGACATCGAAGATTACTGGGCTTATGGGAAATCTGAAAGATCACTTTTAGAAATGGCACATAAAGATATGCTTTGCATTGCTGGTTTGTTAGAAGTAATGGATTCATTGACGTTGCTTGCAGATACACAGGAGCGAGAGTTACAGAGTGATCTTTCCGATATTTCAGTGAAATTAAAGGATAAGGCGATTGCCATTGAAAACAGATGGAACACGTTTCTGAACAAAAATTATGAAATCAGGAGATGATGATCATGCAGGAGCATGAATATAAAGCAAGGGATAAGACTGTCCAGAAGATGAGCCGAGATGGACTTCGGGAAGAAAATCTCCGCAGTAAAAAAGAAAGGCGGATTACCGGACGTGAGGCAGATGAGAAGAAAACAGCCGGACACAGGGAACAGGAATTGGATTTTGGAAAGGCGAGAAAAGCTCATACTGCAGAAGAACCGGTTGAGGAAGGAACAGGGGGAAAACACAGATTACAGTCCAGACACGCTTTTCTGGAACAGGAAGAAATTGCGGAAGCGGATGAAATGGAAAGCTCAGAAATGAGTGAGGATAAGGCAGGCGGGGAGAAATCTCCGTCTGTTTCACGTTCCAGACTTCGTAAAGAAAGTATCCGGGGGCATCCGGGACGGGATACTGAACGTGATTCTGAAACACCGGAACCGGACAGGCAGAGCCGAAAGAAAAAGATGGTCACAGCTTATGCAGCAAAAGAGCAGAAACGCTACCATGAAAAGTCAGAAGTTGATGAAAAATCAATGGAAGATTTTCGGGAAGAGATCAAAGGCAAGACGAAAAGGGAACAGACGTTAAAAGAACAGAAAAAATCAAAATCCCGTCTTTCTTTTGAAGATGAAGGCAAAGGTATGATTCCCGGCAGTGGAATGGCAAGAAAGGGAGCAACCGTTGTTCCTGAAGCGGTATCTGCCTATGGTCAGAAAAAGATTAGAGAGGATACCGATGATAATGCGGCTCTTGATGCGGCAGATCAGATGGAACTTGCGGGAGAAAGTCTTGCAAGGAAGTCAATTTACGTCCGGGAACGGTTAAAAGAGAACCGGCAGAGAAATAACCGATTAAGGGAATCCGTTCTGGAAGAAACGGAAAAATCCCGCTTGCAGTTTGGAACCAGTGCTTCCAATGAAGCAAAAAAGGCAGTTCAGAAAGAAGCAGAGCAGAAAAAACAGTCTGCCTTAAAGAAATTACTGCAGAAAAAACGTTACCAGAAGCAGTATCAGGCTGCGAAACAGGGAAAGGCTGCGAAAGATGCAGTACTTGTAAACGCACAGCGGTTTACGGAGAAAGCCAAGGCTGCGGTCAAGGAGATTGTGGCACAGAACAGGAATATCCTCCTGTCCATAGGAGTTCTGGTTTTACTGTTTGCGTTGATGGCAACAAGTCTGTCAAGCTGTGCAGCATTATTCCAGGGTGGTTCCAATGCCATTATTTCTACCAGTTATTCCAGTGAGGATGAAGATATTTATGCTGCGGAAAATGCTTATGTGGCATTGGAAAATGCACTGAATGAGCAGATCAATCAAATGAAAGCAAACCATTCCGACTATGACGAGTTCCAGTTCCAGATTGATGAGATTGGACACAACCCGTATCAGCTTATTTCTTATCTGACAGTTAAGTATGGCGGTTTTACCTATGCAGAGGTTGCAGATGAGATTCAGGAGATTTTTAAGGAACAGTATGGGTTGTATACAGATTCGACACGAGAAACGGTAACAGAAAAGAAAAAGGTCAAGGTTGGAGAATCACTGGGACAGGTTGTGACCAGTGGATATTGTAACTGCCCGATCTGTTGCGGACAGTGGAGTGGAGGCCCGACAGCAAGTGGAGCATATCCACAGGCAAATCACACGATTGCGGTAGATGCTTCCAATCCATTTGTGCCAATGGGAACCCATGTCATTATGAATGGTGTGGAGTATGTAGTGGAGGATACCGGAAATTTTGCACAGTATGGTGTGCAGTTTGATGTATTCTACGGCGATCACGCTTCTGCGTCAGCACATGGGCATCAGACCTGGGAAGCATACATAGCAGACAGCAATGGAAGTCAGGAAGTGGAAGTAACGACAACAAGAGAAGTGAACCGGCTGGATGTAACACTCACGAACCATAACCTGGATGCAGTTTTAAGAAACCGTATGACAGATAAGGAGCAGGAACAGTATGACGCTTACAACAAATACTATGGAAATCGTGATTATTTGTTTGACCTTAACTCAATTCCGACAGGCGGTGCAGGTTTTGGATATGATATTCCGGCAGAAGCACTTTCTGATCCACAGTTTGCCAAGATGATCCGGGAAGCAGAAAAATATCTGGGTTATCCGTATGTCTGGGGCGGTGCATCTCCATCTACCAGTTTTGATTGTTCCGGTTTCGTATGTTGGGTAATCAATAACTGCGGAAATGGCTGGAACGTGGGGAGAACAACAGCAGATGGGCTTCGGTCTTATTGTTCTTATGTATCTCCGTCTGATGCAAAGCCGGGAGATCTGATCTTTTTCCAGGGAACTTATGATACGCCGGGAGCGAGCCATGTGGGAATTTATGTAGGAAATAACATGATGATCCATTGTGGAAATCCGATTCAGTATACAAGCATTGCAAGCTCTTACTGGCAGCAGCACTTTATGGCATTTGGAAGGCTTCATTAGAAGGGAGTGATGGAAGATGAACATGCGATTAAAAAAGGTTCTGGATGACATTCAGAAAACTGAAGATAAGATTCTGGAATTACAGGAATATGTAAAGAAACTGAAAATCCAGAAAAAGCAGATGGAGGATGCAGAAATCATCAAGGCAATCCGTTCCATGAAAATGGACAGCCGGGAAATGCTGACTTTTCTGGATGGGATTCAGAACGGAACAGTTACCATGCAGTTTGATGAGGAGGGCAATCTCTCTATGGACAGTTCCGAAACAGATACAAAGAAAGAAGAGAGTCTGGAGAGAAACTTGTCAACCGGACAAGTAGAAGAAAGAGAGGATTTGGAAGATGAAGAATAAGGTAATGAAAAAAGTTTTGATGGTTATGCTGTCAGCAACGATGCTGATTGGTTCTGCCAGTGTGACTGCTTTTGCACAGGCAAATGAAAATGCAGAGCAGACCGAAGCGACAGAACAGGTTATAGAAGAACAGCCGGCAGAGCAGCCTGCCACAGAGGGAACGCCGTTTTCCACACCGGGAAACGGACAGCTTGTGGATGATAAGGAGAATGACAGTACCAAGCAGTTTCTGACGGTACAGACCAAGAATGGAAATACCTTTTATATGGTCATTGACCGTTCCGGTACTTCTGAAAATGTGTACATGATGTCACTTGTGGATGAAAATGATCTGGCAGAGTTCTTAGATGAAACCAAAGAAACTGAAAAGAAAGAGGAATCTGCGGTGGTTCTTCCGGAAACAACCACAACACCAGAACCGGAAACTACAGCGCAGCCGGAAACAGAAGTAAAACAGGAATCTGGCATTAACAAGACGCTTGGATATATTGCTCTGGGAGCAGTTATAGCACTGGCATTAGGTGGTCTTGGCATGTTTGCTTTTGGAAAATTGAGAAAGAAAAAAGAGGATGGAATTGTAGAGGAAGGTCTGGAATTTGCTGATGACAGTTACATCAATGAAGATGAAGAAAATGCAGAAAATCAGCAGAAATAACAAAAAATCATAAGGTATGGAGAAAGGGCAGTTCTTTTGGGGCTGCCTTTTTGATAGGAACAGGAGGAAAATATGGCGAAATTTTTAGTGATTGCAGAGAAACCAAGCGTGGCACAGAGCCTTGCAAAGAATTTATCTGCATATCAGAGAGAGGACGGCTATCTGGAGGGGAACAGTTGCATTGTCAGTTGGTGTCTGGGACATCTTGCAGAATATGCGCCACCGGAAATTTATGATGAAAAGTATGCAAAATGGCAGTTTGAGGATTTACCGATCATCCCGGAAGTATGGAAAGTGCAGGTATCAGAGGATAAAAAGAAGCAGTTTGAAGTATTGTGCAGCTTAATGAAGCGGGAAGATGTGGCGTATCTGGTCAATGGCTGTGATGCCGGGCGAGAGGGAGAACTGATTTTTAAAAGGGTTTATGATCTGGCAGGCTGTCAGAAACCAGTGAAGCGTCTGTGGATCAGTTCAATGGAAGATGAAGCAATTCAGAAAGGCTTCCAGACCTTAAAGGACGGGAAAGAATACGCAGGTCTTTGTAATGCTGCGGTGTGCAGAGCGCAGGCAGACTGGCTGATCGGAATGAACGCAACGAGAGCCTATACAACCAGATATTTTAAACGCCTGGTGGTCGGCAGGGTACAGACACCGACGCTTGCCATGCTGACGGAAAGAAAAGAGAAGATCGAGCTTTTCAAGAAAGAAGCCTATTATAAGGTTTCCCTGTCAGATGGGAAACTTACGGTAACATCAGAAAATATCCAGTCTGAAGCAGAAGCAGAGGAATTAAGAAAGCTTTGTGATGGGACAGAGGCAATGGTTACAAAAGTGAAAAAGGCACAGAAACGAGTTTCCCCGCCAAAACTTTATGACCTGACCAGTCTGCAAAGGGAAGCGAACCGTTATTTCGGATACACCGCACAGAAAACACTGGATATGCTGCAGGAACTGTATGAGGAAAAGATGGTTACCTATCCGAGAACAGACAGTCAGTATGTAACGGAAGATATGAAAGAAACGGTAGAAACACTTGCAGATGGAATGACAGATTTTCTCCCATTTTTGAAATCTGAGCAGTCCGGAGGAAGTGCAGAGCGTGTAATCAATAATGCGAAAGTATCTGATCATCATGCAATTCTGCCGACAAAAGAGGCAGTAGAAAAAGGTATGGGAGGACTTTCAGATGGAAAGAAAAATCTTCTGATGCTGATCGGACAGCAGCTTGTACAGGCAACCGGAGAAGATTATCTTTATGAGCAGACAGAAATTTCCGTACAGTGCAAAGAACATGAATTTGCTGCGAAAGGAAAGCTGCCTGTGCAGATGGGATTTAAAGAAGTGGAAGAAGCCTTTCGGAAATACTGTGTAAAGGATAAGAAATCTGATGAACCGGATAATAAGACAGAACTTCCAGAAGGGTATGAAGAGGGAATGATTCTTGCTTCTGTGAAAGCAGAGAAGAGTACCCATTACACTTCCCCGCCGAAGATGTTTACCGAAGATACTCTGCTTGCTGCAATGGAAACAGCGGGAAATAAGGAATTTGACTCTGAAACAGAGAAAAAGGGACTTGGGACACCGGCAACTAGAGCCAATATTATTGAGAAGTTGGTATCTTCCGGGTATGCAGAACGTAAAGGAAAACAGATTCTTCCTACGGTGGCAGGCTGTGAGCTGATTCATGTAATGCCGGAGAATCTGAAATCTGCAAGCCTGACAGCAGAATGGGAGAATCAGCTTCTGATGATGGAAAAGGGAAAAATTCGGGATGATGAATTTATGGATGGGATTGTATCTATGATTACTGAGATCCTTTCTGTATGCAGGGCGATTCCGGAAGAAGAACGAAGTCGTTTTCAGACTGCAAGGGAAGTAATCGGGAAATGTCCAATATGCGGTTCCGATGTATATGAGGGTAAGATCAATTATTACTGTTCTGACAGAAGCTGTCCGTTTGCTTTATGGAAGTCAAATAGGTTTCTGGAAAGTATGAAAAAATCAATGGATAAAAAGATGGCTGTGGAGCTTCTGAAAAGGGGACGTACTCATGTAAAAGGACTGTATTCCAAGAAAAAAGACAGCAAATTTGATGCTGACCTTGTACTTGGGGTGGAAGATGGAAAAGCCAGATTCAGTCTGGAATTTCCTAAAAAGAAAACAAACAGCAACAAAAAGAAAAAATAAAGAACTGACGGAAGGAGGAATAAGGTTATGGCTCGATTGGAAGATATAAGAGGTCTTGCAGAAGCACATGCATCCAGTATCAGCAGTTCGCCCAGGGACTGGATGAACTATCTGGATACCGCAGCCAGATTATACCGATACCCATTTATGGATCAGCTTCTGATTCATGCACAGCGTCCACAGGCAACTGCCTGTGCGTCGCTGGAATTATGGAATCAAAAAATGTTCCGGTGGGTAAACAGAGGGGCAAAAGGAATTGCCCTTATAGATGAAACCACGCAGAAAACAAGACTTCGATATGTATTCGATGTTCAGGATACCCATATGGTAAATGGTGGAAGAACACCGTATCTGTGGAAACTACAGGAAGAACAGCAGGAAGAGGTATTGCTTCACCTGGAAGAAGTTTATGGATTGGAAGCGAAAGATACGAAAAATCTTTCTGACGCTTTGATGGCAACCGCTAGGTATATGGTGGAGGAAAATCTGGAGGAGTATCTGGATGGTCTGTTGTATGTGACAGAGGGAACCTATCTGGAAGAACTGGAGGAAGATACCATCCGTAGTGAGTTCCGAAGTCTGTTGACGGACAGCATTTATTATACACTTGCTTCCAGATGCGGACTTGATCCAATGGAACGGCAGGAGGAAATGGATTTTGTACATATTACAGATTACAATCGCCTCTCTGTGCTGACATTCATTGGAAATGCCACAAGCAGAGCGAGTGAATCAGTTCTGGTGGATATTGGAAGATATGTACATCGCATTTCATTAGAAGAAATGAAAAAAGGTATTGAAAATTCAGAAGAAAGGAATTATAATAACTTTAACACGTTAATTCGCGAAAGCAAAGAAAACAACGATACTATTACAGAAAAAGAATATTCACAGGAAAATGAAGGAGGAAATGAGTATGGCACTGACATATCATCGAAAAGGGGATTATCTGTTTCCAAACCTGACAATTCAGGAAACAGAAGCACAGATCGGGAAATACGGAATGCTGCGGAGGACATTTCTGAAGGAGTACAAGAACAGCCTGTACCAGAGCCTGTTGCTGACCGGGAAATTGAACAGCCATCTGGAGGAGATCGAGAAAGCGGCACAGGAGAGATTGGAAGTACTGATGGAGAAACTGTTGGAGAAGAATCCGGCACCATCGAAAGAGGAGAACCCGATGGCGTGGACAGCACATATGAACAGTCTGACGGCAACAGCGGAAGAGAGCATCTTGACGGAATTGGTATACAGTTAATTGAAGATACAAGTGAAGATCAGTTAAGTAAAGCAGAGGAAGAAATTGCCTCTGCTTTATCTTTGCCAGAACTTCCGTCTGTAAATGAACAGAAACGAGAAATTGAAAACAGAGTAGCTGCCCTTTATGCAGGAGAGATTGCCATTCCAAGTGAAGTGGTCGATGAGGTTTTAAGAACCGGAGGAAACCGAAGCAAGAGCCAGCTTCGTATTATCTATAATTTTATGAGCGAACAGACACCGGAGGAATATACGGAGTTTGTGAAGCGGGAGTATGGGACTGGTGGAAAAGGCTTTGAAATCAATGGTATGGAGTATTCGGTCTGGTTTGATGAAACTGGATTGCAGATTGCAGTAGGACATACGGTTACGGATCAGATTCTGGATAAGGCGTTTTTATCCTGGGAAGATGTGAGTGGACGTATCTATCAGCTTTTGAAACAGGGGGAATATGCACCGCAGTCTGTACTCGATGTTGCAAGGGAGAACGCAGTAAAGGAACATGCCCAGTCACTTGCCTATATGAAAGCAGATATGGCAGAGGGTGTAGTAGAACTTGTTTTTGATGAAGAAGATTTACCGCATCTTCGCAGTATTTATCCAGAAATAACAGATTACCTGGAAGAAAAACTGGTAGATCCACAGTGGCTGTCAGATCTGAATGAGCGTTTGGAAGGGCTGGCAATGGCTTATGAGGAAGATAAAAGCATTATGCGGTTTCGCACCTATAATCCAATCAGAATATCTGGTCAGTTTCAGAAATTTGCGGCAGAAGTAGTTCCTTACAATGCAAGGGATGGCTTTACATGGCAGGAGCATAAGGTGTTTATTACTCAGGATGAAATAGATGCTTTTCTTTCCGGGGGAGGACCGTATTCAGATGGCAGGCTTTCTACATATTCTTTTTATCTTCTGAATGAAGATGAGAAAGCCAGAACGGATTTTATTAAAGAAAGATACGGAACAGGTGGTTGTAGCCACGCTTTATGTGGTGCAGATAATTCCCATGCAGATTATGACGGAAAAGGGTTGAAACTGGAGAGAGGAACCTATGGGAATCCAGATACTTCGGTGTTGCTTCCCTGGGCAAAAGTGGCAAAAAGAGTTGGCTATTTGATTGACAACCAACAGTTTTTACATTCTGCTGATTATTCCCGTATGCCAGATTATGAAAGGGAACGAATTGCAGGGAAAGTGATCAGCTTTTATGCAAGACTGCCAGAAGAAATTGAGCGTCCATTTAAACAGGATTTCTTCAATGAAGAAGCAAAAAAAGAATTACCTGCTATGCTGAATGATTCGGAACAAGCACAGAAACTGTTACAGGCGATGGACGATGCACTGGCAATGCTGCCATTGGATTTTGAATCAGTAAATGAAACTTATGAGAAGAAATTACAGCTTTTAACAGAAGTACATCAGTATGTGGAGGGCAGCTATACGATTTTCCCGGCACAGGAAGTAGCAGAGCAGACGGAAGGCTTGACAGGATACCAGATGTCTTTATTTGACATTATGAGTAATTCTGAACCAGAGGAAATTACGGAAGAACCGGAAGTAGAAGAATCGGCTGCAGAAGTGGAAGAGATACAGAATGAAGAACCAGAGGCAGATCCGCATATGTCCTTTGAAGAAGCAAAAGAATTGTGGGAAGATGGCTTTTATGAGGATGATTATGTATTAAAAAGTCGTGTAGGCGAACTGATCTATGACAGTATGGATACAGTTGGAAAATCTGTAGAGGATTTTTCCGAGGAACAGATGGCTGTTATCCGAAAGCTGGCTGAACAGGAGCGTATGTTAGAACCAGTACTGAATCCAGACTTTTCACCGGAACAGATACAGTTGGTTTCTGACATTTCAGAAAAAATCTGGAATGATAATGGCAGATGGCAGGAGGATATGATCGAGCCATATACAGATCATGTCATGAATCCAGAAGAAATTACCAGAGTACGACAGGAACTGGATTTACAAGAATCAGAATCTGAGCCGGAATCTGTAATTGTACAGGAACAGTGGGACGAGAATGTATTTGAATATCAGGGGTATCATTTTGAAGCAGTGGGGATTCTTCCGCAAGGTCTGGAAGGGAAAGAACTGGTAAACCAGACAAGAGGAAATACAGAATTGCACTTGACTACCTACGAGCGAGAAGATGATATTTTATATTCCTACGCAGGATTCTACGAAGCGAGTGGTTCATCAAAAGCTGATATTTTCCGGTGTATGGAAACCGGACGAAATTATATTCCAGGGGAGAACGAACTGTTTGGCTATGAGGGAGAATTTTTACCATATCTGCAGAATGAACAGGTGCAGGAACAGGAACCTCATAATTTCCATATTACAGACGATGACCTTGGTGCTGGCGGTCCGAAAGCAAAGTTTAAAGCAAATATGGAAGCTATCCGGCTGCTGAAAGAACTGGAACAGGAGCAGAGATTAGCAACACCGGAAGAACAGGAAGTGTTGTCAAGATATGTTGGATGGGGCGGTATTCCACAGGCTTTTGAAGAAAGAAACAGTGCCTGGGCAGAGGAATACACGCAGTTAAAAGGAGTCCTCACGCCAGAAGAATACAGTGCAGCAAGGGCATCAACGCTGAATGCCTTTTATACTTCTCCGACGGTTATCAAGGCTATGTATGAAGCACTTGGAAATATGGGACTGAAACAGGGAAATATCCTGGAGCCATCCTGTGGAGTTGGTAACTTTATGGGACTTTTACCGGAAAGCATGAGTGCTGCAAATATGTACGGCGTGGAGCTTGATCCGGTTTCCGGGCAGATCGCGAAACAGCTTTACCAGAAGAACAGGATTGCAGTACAGGGATTTGAGGAAACCAGTTACCCGGACAGCTTTTTTGACTGTGTGATTGGAAATGTACCGTTTGGGGCATATCAGGTCAGTGACCGCAAGTATGACAGATACCATTTTATGATCCATGATTATTTTATTGCAAAATCCTTAGACCTGGTACGTCCGGGAGGAGTGGTGGCAGTTGTTACATCAAGCGGTACAATGGATAAACAGAATCCGGAAGTCCGACAGTATTTTGCAAACCGGGCAGATCTGCTAGGGGCAATCCGCTTACCGAATAATGCTTTTCAGAGAAATGCCAATACCAGTGTGGTTGCGGATATTCTGTTTTTCCAGAAAAGGGACAGGGCTGCGATCACAGAGCCAGACTGGGTACAGTTAAAAACCACGTCAGAAGGCTATACAGTCAATTCCTATTTTGCAGATCATCCGGAAATGGTTCTTGGGGATTTCACAACAGAAAGTACCCAGTACGGAAAACAGGAAGTGACGGTAAAGGCAAAAGAGGGAGCAGATCTGGCAGAGCAGTTAAAAGAAGCGGTAAAGCGTATCCAGGGAACTATTACAGAGCAGGAGATTTCGGATACGGAATTGGAAGAACAGGTGGTATCCATACCGGCAGATCCGAACATTAAGAACTTCAGCTTTGCACTTGTCGGAGAGGATATTTATTACAGGGAAAATTCTGTTATGAATAAGATGGAACTTCCCGTTGTGACAGGCGAACGTGTCAGAGGTATGGTTGCCATCCGGGATGCAACAAACAGGCTTCTGGAACGGCAGTTGGATGAATGCAGTGATGAAGAGGTTGCCAGCTTACAGGCTGAGTTGAATCAGGTTTATGACAGTTTTACTGCCAAGTATGGACTACTCAGCAGCAATGCAAATAAAAGAGCGTTCAGCATGGACAGCAGCTATTGCCTTTTGACTTCCCTTGAATTTCTGGACGAAAAGGGCGAGTTGAAGCGGAAAGCAGACATATTTACGAAAAGGACGATCCGCAGGGCAGAGCCGGTAACATCGGTAGACACTGCAAGTGAGGCACTGGCGGTATCTATCGGGGAAAAGGCAAAAGTGGATATTCCTTATATGATGGAGCTTACCGGGAAAACAGAGGAAGAGGTCACAGAGGAGCTTACGGGTGTTATCTTCAAGAATCCGCTTACGGATAAATGGGAGCCATCCGACGAGTATCTTTCCGGGAATGTCAGGGAGAAGCTGAACATTGCAAAGCAGTTTGCAGAGAACCACCCGGAATATATGGTCAATGTACAGGCACTGGAACGGGTACAGCCGAAAGATCTGGACGCTTCCGAGATTGAAGCAAGGCTTGGTGCAACATGGATTTCGCCGGACTATATTACAGAGTTCATGGCAGAAACATTCCATACACCACGACAGCATATCAATTATGAGCGTATCAAAGTACAGTATGCGGAAGTGACCGGACAATGGAACGTAAAAGGAAAGAACGTGGACAGCAGCAATAACCCGCTTTCCACCGCAACTTACGGAACACAAAGGGCAAATGCTTACAGGTTGTTGGAGGATGCACTGAATCTGCGTGACACAAAAATCTATGACACAATACATGATGCGGATGGGGAACACCGGGTACTGAACCGGAAAGAAACCACCCTGGCACAGCAGAAGCAGGAACTGATCCGGGAAGAGTTTAAAGAGTGGATTTTTAAGGATATGAGCCGACGGGAAACACTCTGCAAAATTTATAATGAACGGTTTAACAGCATCCGGCCAAGGGAATATGATGGCAGTCACATTCAGTTTGTCGGAATGAATCCGGAAATTAAGCTGATGGAGCATCAGAAAAATGCGGTGGCACATATCCTTTATGGAAATAATACCCTGCTTGCACACTGTGTAGGTGCAGGCAAGACGTTCCAGATGATCGCAGCCGGTATGGAGAGCAAGCGTCTGGGACTGGCACAAAAGAGTCTTTATGTGGTTCCGAACCATTTGCTGGAACAGTGGGGAAGCGATTTTTTACGCTTATATCCGGGAGCAAATATTCTGGTGGCAACGAAGAAAGACTTTGAACCGGCAAACAGAAAACGGTTCTGTTCCAGAATCGCAACAGGGGATTATGATGCGGTCATTATCGGACACAGCCAGTTTGAGAAAATCCCGCTTTCCAGGGAAAGGCAGATTTCATTGTTGGAAGATCAGATCGCAGATATTACCTATTCTATTGAAGTAGCAAAAGAGGAAGCGGGACAGCAGTATACGATCAAGCAGATGGAAAAGACAAAGAAAACCCTGAAAGCAAAACTGGAAAAACTGAATGACCAGACACGAAAGGATGATGTGGTGACTTTTGAGCAATTAGGCGTGGACAGGCTGTTTGTGGACGAGTCACATTTTTACAAGAACCTTTTTTTATACACAAAAATGCGGAATGTGGCAGGCATTTCACAGACCGATGCACAGAAAAGTTCAGATATGTTTATGAAATGCAGGTACATGGATGAGATTACCGGGGGAAAGGGAATCACGTTTGCAACGGGAACACCTGTATCAAACAGTATGACTGAATTATACACCATTATGAGATACCTCCAGTATGATACTTTAATGAATATGGGAATGGGACATTTTGATTCGTGGGCAGCAACTTTTGGAGAAACAGTTACGGCAATCGAATTGTCACCGGAAGGGACGGGCTATCGTGCAAAAACACGATTTGCCCGTTTCTTTAATCTTCCAGAACTGATTTCCATATTTAAAGAAGCTGCGGATATTCAGACTGCAGATATGCTGAATCTTCCTGTACCGGAAGCAGAATATATCAATGAAGTATTAAAGCCGAGTGAGGAACAGAAAGAAATGGTGGAAGCCTTTTCGGAACGTGCAGAACAGGTCAGGGGCGGTGCAGTAGATCCAAGGGTAGATAACATGCTCAAGATTACCAATGACGGAAGAAAATGTGCATTAGACCAGAGGCTTTTGAATGATATGCTGCCGGATGCAGGGGAAAGCAAGGTAAATGCCTGTGTGGAGAATGCTTTCCAGGTATGGGAGGAAGGAAAAGATACACAGGCTACCCAGTTGATCTTCTGTGACCTCAGCACACCGAAAACGGACGGAACGTTCAATGTTTATGATGATGTGAGAAACAAGCTGGTGGAACGGGGAATCCCGAAAGAGCAGATCGCATTTATTCATGAGTACAATACGGAAGTAAAAAAAGCGGAGCTGTTTGCAAAGGTGCGGGCCGGGCAGGTAAGAATCCTGATGGGTTCCACTCCGAAACTCGGTGCTGGTACCAACGTTCAGGACAGACTACTTGCACTGCATCATCTGGACTGCCCTTGGAAACCGTCTGACCTGGAACAGCAGGAGGGACGTATTCTCAGACAGGGAAACCAGAATGATAAGGTAAAAATCTTCCGGTATGTAACGGAAAATACGTTTGATTCGTACATGTGGCAGATTCTGGAAAACAAGCAGAAGTTTATTTCGCAGATTATGACCAGTAAATCCCCGGTTCGTGCCTGTGAGGATGTGGATGATACAGCCTTGTCGTATGCAGAGATTAAAGCACTGGCAACAGGAAACGAATATATCAAGGAAAAAATGGATCTGGATGTGCAGGTAAGTAAACTGAAACTTCTGAAAGCAAACCACACCAGTCAGATCTATCGTCTGGAATCGGATATTGCAAAGCGGTATCCGGTACAGATTACCGCATTAAAAGAAAAGATTGCCGGTATGCGTGTAGATGCAGATGTGGTAAAAGGAATAGATTTACAGGACAATGACCACTTTGCAATGACAGTCGGTGGAAAGCTGTATACAGATAAAAAAGAAGCAGGACTTGCACTCATTTCAGCAGCGTCTGGTTTGAAGTCTGTAAAATCAGCCGGGCAGATCGGAGAATATCATGGTTTTGCGCTTTCTTCAGAATATAATTTCCTGTCGAATACTTATACCATGACGATCAAGGGAAAATGTTCTTATAAGATTGAGTTCGGAAAGGATACTCTGGGCAATATCCAGAGGATTCATAATGCACTTTCTGCAATCGAGAAAAAGCTGGCAGATACTGAGCAGAATCTGGAAACGGTACAACAACAGTTAAAGACCGCACAGGAAGAGGTACAGAAGCCATTTCCGAAAGAAGCGGAACTGAGTGAAAAAATGAAACGTCTGGCAGAATTAAATGCCATGCTCAACATGGATGAGAAAGGGGGAGAAAATCTTCTGGCAGATGAGGGCATCGGGGAAAACCCGGAAGTAAACGTGCCAGAGGAACGTCAGGACAGAATAGCAGACAGTGTTCATAAAACGTCTGTTCTGGAAAGACTGAAAGAACAGAAACAGCAGGAACAGACAAGCGAAACACAGCAGAAACCTAAAAAGAAACACGAACAGGAGTTATAAAGGGTATCCCGTCAGAGTGACCAGAGCTTTGGCGGGATTTTTCTATGGAGGATTTGATTATGGCAAACAGAGAAGAGCAGTTAAAGCAGATTACAGAGCAGTTGGAACAGGGCGTTGCAGAAATATTTACATCAGAAAAATATACCGAATATCTGAATACAATGGCAAAGTTCCATAATTACAGTTTTAATAATACATTGTTGATCGCCATGCAGAAACCGGAAGCGACACTGGTAGCAGGGTATCAGGCATGGCAGAAGAAATTCAACCGGCAGGTAAAAAGAGGGGAAAAGGGCATCCAGATCATTGCCCCGGCTCCATATAAAGAGAAACAGGAGATTGAAAAGACTGATCCGGACACTGGCGAGATTGTGATCGGGGAAGATGGACAGCCGGAAACAGAAGTAGTAGAGCGTGTCATTACAAGATTCCGGGTTACGACAGTATTTGATGTCAGCCAGACCACAGGAGAACCGATTCCAGAGTTTGAGGTATCGGAACTGGAGGGGGATGTTCTGATCTACCATGATTTTATGGAAGCATTAAAAATGGTTGCCCCGGTTCCTATCCGCTTTATTGAGATTGACGGGGATGCAAAAGGCTTTTATCAGCTTGTCGATAAATATATCGCTGTCCAACTTGGCATGAGTGACGCACAGACCATGAAAACAGCGGTGCATGAAACCGCACATGCAGTATTACATGATCGTGACCAGATGGAAGCAGAGGGCATTGTAAAAGACCAGCTTACAAGGGAAGTGGAAGCAGAAAGTGTTGCCTATGTGGTATGCAATCATTTTGGATTGGATACATCAGAGTATTCCTTTTCTTATATTGCAAGCTGGTCTTCCGGTAAAAATATGAAAGAGCTTCGTGCTTCTATGGACACCATCCGTAAGACTTCTGCTGATATGATCGGACAGATTGAGGAAAAGCTCAGAGAACTTCAGATAGAAAGACCAGAGCAGGAAGCAGATGTTGTGGAGCAGACAGAAGAAATGAGTGCCATGCAGTATGCAGAACAGACCATTAACCGTCTGGAGCAGGAACGGACGATTTTCAGCAATGACCAGAGAAATCTTATCGTGAATTTTGCTTATAAACTGGATGACAGGGAAGCGACGGAAAAACTGGCAGAGAATCTTTCAGAATCTATTCTGGATGGAAACAGAGAAGCGGTACTAAAACTGATTGGAGAAGTGGAGGAACAGATTGACAGTCTGCCGGATTCGATGATTGGTTTATCAGAATTGCACGAAGCCGGATTTTATTCAGAAAGTATGCTTCCACTTACCAGGGAATGGGCAGTGGAATTGCACCATGAGGGAGTAACGGTTTACGGACTGACCGGAGCAGTGGGTGGTCAGGAGCAGTCGCAAAGAGTTATGAATCTGGAACTGGATATTTTACAGCATGACGGGTTATTCGGAGTGACGAAATTTGAATGGGAAAATTATCGGAGAAGTCAGGAAACGGTTATGACACCGGAAGAAAAAGCAAAAATCAAAGAAACACTTCTTTTAGAGAGTGATGGAAACCGTTATGGTATTTATCAGATCAACAGTGGACAGGAAGAAAGAGGGTATCAATTTTTAAGTCTGGAAGCGGCAAAAGAAATGGGATTTACCGTAGATGGCAAAGACTATCAGATGGTTTACAGTGAAAGACTGAGAGATGCTACGACACTGGATAACCTCTTTGAGCGTTTTAATATAGAACGACCAAACGATTTTACCGGACATTCCATGTCAGTCAGTGATGTGATCATTATGAACCGGGGCGGCAGATTAACCGCATACTATGTAGATTCTTTTGGATTTACAGAACTGCCGGACTTTGTGGCACAGAGAGCTGAAATGTTAAATGCCAATCCAGTAAAAGCATATCCGGAAGTTTATATGGGAACTTTGGAAAAGGCTATGCAGGAGAGAAATGTAGATGCTTATCTGGATTCCAGAAAACTGAACATTGACTGTAAAAATGCAATCGAGCAGGCAATCGCAGAGGGCTTTGACGGTATGCGTTTAAATCCAGATACTGCAGTAAGCGTGGTTGAGAAATACGGAGAAGAACGGGTTGCCTTTGTTCTTGCAAATACATTGAAACAGCTTTCCCATGATGGAAGATTTTCTGATGGCAATAAACGATGGGCAGATGGCATTGATATTCCGGAAAATATCAGCAGGGGAATGGATCTGAACAGGGACTATATTGTGAGCAGTCATCCGGCAGTTCTGAATGGTTTCATTGACATGGTAAGAAACGAAATCCGTACCCGGAAACTGGAAGAGGTGCTTGGCGTGAAAAATCAGCATATCACTGAAACTACAAGAGGATATGAAGCAGACGGACATACAGGCACCTGGTATGCGATGGATATGAAAACGTATCATGGGGAGAGATTCTTCCAGATGCGAAATGAGGAATACGGTCAGGACGTGGCAGACATTATTGTGTCGGAAAATGGGATACTGGTGGCAGAGGACATCTGGCATGGATTTGATGAAGGAGCCAGGGAAGCTATTTCAGAATATCTGGAAGGAAATGGTGCAACAGTATATGACCTGACGGAATTACCTCAAAATGCAATTATTTCGCTGAATAGTGGTCAGATATTAAGAACAGAAAAAACACAGGTTGTACAGGAAGATAACTGGGCAGAAACGTTGATTGGAAAAAACGAAACTGGAAAAGAGGTATGGTTTAATTTCTGTGCAGTGAGTTCGGTTGTATTGCCAGATGGTATTACGTTAAGAATGCCGGAATTCCATTATATTGACAATTATTATCTGATGGAAGATATGAATGCAAAAGGTGTGGTTAAGGTTGAACGGTTTGAATCGTTGGATGATGCCATGTATAAATATCTGGAAATTCCAAATCATCAGAAAAAAGTGCTTGGCATTCAGAATACAGAAAACATGCAGGAGAGCATTGATTTTATTGTATGTGAAAATGGAATAGACAAACTGACACATGAGTATGAAAAGATTGGTGGCTGGCTGAACCCGGAAGTATACGAAGCAGTGAAAAAAATGGAAGATCGACTGGATATGTATGATGTGCAGATTGCATATCAGGTGGGAGAAAAGTATTTTACTATTCAGACTGCAGAAGATGGTTACGATTATACATTTTATGATAAGGATTATCTGGAATTGGATGGCGGTGTTTATGATGATCCGACTATCTCTATTTCGGAAGCAATGGAGAATATTTTTGAAGAGGAAGGACTTTCGGTAGAAGATGCAAGGGTAATGAACTATGAATCCCTGGAAGTTCAGACAGAACATGCGGAAAAGGAACATATCGTACAGGTACTGTTGGAACAAAATTGCCCGGAATCTATTTTCGATGGCTATGACAGGGAAGTAGCTATGAAAAACTATGAAGGAATTACTGTACAGTTTGCAGAAGCAAAAACGTATCTGACAGTACAGCCGACAGAAGAAGGATATGCCTATATTTTTTATGATGCTGATCTGCATGAGGTTGTCAGTGGAGAACATGACCATCTGGATGATTCTATTCAGGAAGCAACTTATGAAATCCTGAAAAAAGAAGGAATGGAGAAAGAGGAACTGAATAATGATAAGGGAAAATTCTCAGAGCAGATTGAGGCTATTGTAAAAAATACAAAAGTGGATGTACATACAGACCAGAGAATGTTGGAACTGTTGCGGTCTGTCATTTTACCGTCAGGACAATTAACGGAGCTGCTTAAATTGGATGATATTTTGATTGAAAAGACGGATAGTTCCTTAATGAAATTGAAATATAAATTTGATAAGGCAATACAGCTTGCATTGGTTTCTGATAATACAAGTGCGAAAAAGATTGCAGATGAAGTGATGGCAGAACTGGAAAAAGAAGATTTATATACAGAAGATGAAGTGTATTCGCAGGATGTTATTGCAATGATGTATGAAATGTATCATAACTTTGATCCAGACGTAAAGTGGCTGGAAAAAGCATTGCATGTGCGTGAAAAAATGAACATTAAAAAGTTTACTGAAGCCGGAAAGGTAAAATATTATTCTGACATTGCCTATACATACTGGAAAATGGGAAATTATGAAGTTGCAGAACAGGATTTTTGCACAAGTCTTGAGTATGCAAAAACAGCATTTGCACAGATATATTTGTTGGATTGTTTGGTAGAACAAAAGAAAATCAAAAATCTGAAAGAGTATCTGGAGAGTGTGGAATTTGAAGATATGGGAGCCGATAGCATAGACTTTCTTATAATTGTAGGCAATGCAGCTATACAGCTTAATGATAACGACAGTATAGAACTGATCAAGCGTTATATCAAGGAAACAAATATAGAAGTTCCATATTATAAGTTTTACTTGAAAGAATTAGAGTTAGAATTAGAAAAGAAAAGTGGTAAAATCATGCGACTGCTTAATAAGCTAAGTCCATTGAGAAAGTATCTGATCCTGCAACCACAATTAAACGGAATTGGAATTAATGTAGAAAAAATTTTGGAAGATCTAAAAAAATAGACTATACATGATGAGTGAGGGAAACGTTTTGTGACGCTTCCCTCAAATTTTTTTCTATAATCATTTTCTGTAATAGTGATAAGGAATCCTCCGAAAATTATTTAGTGTCACGCAGACAGTCTTTTATGAGTTGAACAGATTTTAAGATCCATTCCATTTCTTGCGGTGTGCAATCAGATAACAGGTTTTGTATTTTCTGATAAGACGGATCTGAAAAAGTGGAATCCGGTATGTTATTAGTGGAATTACTCGCAGGAGCAGTCTTGTGAATTTCTGTATTGTCATTAAGAAGCTGATTCTCTAATTCCTGAAGCGTTTGAGTATATTGTTCCCTTTCAGAGCCGGTCATTTTGTTTAAGAAAGAAACGTAAGTGCTGAGCTTCTGATTGATTATTTGATTTTTGAATGAAAGAGTAAGGGTGTCAGGAATGATATTTCCGTTTGTATCTTTCTGAGAATCAAAGTTTAAATCCAGTTGCTCGTTCATTTTAAATATAAGTGAGAGCAGATCGGAAACTGTATGAATATCAAAATCCATAAAAATATTGATACTAATGCCCAGGGCCTGTGATATTTTCAAGAGTTGCTCCGGCTTGGGCTTGCGTTCATCAGACTCGTATTTTTGCAAAGTGCTTATGCTTAAACCAGTAGCCTGTACAAGTTGTTCCTGAGTGAACCCATGCATAGTTCTAAAGTATTTGATTTTTTCGCCAACGGTCATTATCGCTACCTCCATAAAGGGATTATAACATATTTTTTACTGTTAAATACACAAAAATATATAAAAATGTATTGACACATACAAATGTATGGTATATATTAAAAACACATACAAAAGTAATATTTAAGTAGAACAAGACATACAAAAGTGATAGCAAGAATGAGTTAAGTGATACTTAAATAGAAGCAATTTTGGAACAAAAATATATGTTAGTGCAACTTAAAGTACAGTTAAAAAACAGGAGGAAAAAGCGATGGCAGAAATCATTTTTGGAATTGATCATGGAAATGGAAATATGAAGGGAGAGAATGTATGCTTCCCATGTGGACTTGTCAGATATGTGTCTGAACCGGGACGCTTTATGAATGAAGATATTTTGGAGTATCAGGGAACATATTATACCCTGTCAGATACAAAAATGCCGTTTAAAGCTGATAAGACAGTAGATGATGATTACTTTATTCTCACATTATATGCTCTTGCAATGGAAGCTCGTAATAAAGGAATTACATTAACGGGAAAAGATGTAGTGCTTGGCGTGGGATTGCCACCCGCAGATTACGGTCAGCAGGCAACTTCATTTAAGAAATATTTCTTAGATCATGCAAAACATGGAATCAGTTTTAAGATGAATGGAAAATCCGTTAATTTCTATTTAAAAGATGTATTTGTCAGCCCACAGAATTTTGCAGCAGTCATGTGTTTTAAGGCAAGTCTTTTGAAGAAATATAGAACGGTAAACTGTATTGATATTGGGGATGGAACAGTTGACCTTTTGGTAATCAGAAATGGAAAACCGGATTTATCAGTTCGTGTCAGTGATCGTTCCGGTATGGCTGTTCTACGGTCTGAAATATCCAATGCGATTCAACAGAACTATGGCATTCATTTGGATTCGTCAGATGTAGAACAGGTTTTAATGCAGGAAGAAACCATATTAGATGAAAAAATCATACTGGAAATTCAGCGAATGGCAGAAAACTGGTTACAGAGAATTATCAATAAACTACATACCCATGTAACCGACTTTAGAACAAATCCGGCGGTCTTTCTTGGTGGAGGAAGTCTTTTACTCAGAAAACAGATTGAAAATTCCCCGGAATTTAAATATGTGGAATTTATTGATGACGTCCGGGCGAATGCGATTGGATATGAAAAACTGACAACAGCACGTCTGCGGAGAGGGTAGGAGGTGCTGGTCATGGGACAGATTAAGGTTGTATTGATATTTAATGAAGATGATGAACGTCAGAGAGAAGCAGGAGAATACTTAAAAACCAAGAAAAGATGCAAGACAGCACTTGTGACAGAATTGGTTCAGGCGTGGATGAAGAATGGAGAAGCAGGAACAGGAACATACACAGGAGCAGTAAGCATAGACGCTATCAAAAAACAGTTACTTCAAGACAAGGAGTTTTTGTTAGAAATAGAAAAATCAATGGGCGGAACGAGTTGTCGAGAAGTCGAGGAAACAGAGCCAGAAGATAGTGATAATCTGGATATGGACGAGGATATGATGCTTGCAGGAATGTCAATATTTGAAAACGAAATTTAAAATGTATCGAAGTACCGCTGAACATAGAATAAGTCTGTTTGGCGGTATTTTTATGCTTTTTTGTTATAGTGGGATATGATAGAATAAGTTTAAATCCTTTGTAACTAAGGGGACCTTGGAATTATAGAAAGAGGAAGTTGCATATGAGAGAAGCTGATTTTTCAGAACGTATTAAGACAATTCTTTGTGAACGTGTTGGGGGCAGATGTTCAAATCCAAATTGTAGAAGGGAAACATTAGGTCCTCATAGAGAGGGAGATAAACGATTATCAATAGGTGAAGCCGCCCACATTTTAGGAGCATCACCAAAGGGCGCAAGATATGATGCGAGAATGACAAAAGAAGAAAGAGAATCTATAAATAATGGAATATGGTTATGTAGTGCTTGTCACACATTAATTGATAAAAATCCAGACGAATATCCAGTAGAAGAATTGCTAAAGTGGAAGATGATAGCGGAATATGAACAAGAACGACGTCTGAAGGGAGAAGATATAGTTTCTTTTCAAAGCCAGCAGATGGAAAGGAAAAAGGAAGCATTAAAGCAGGTCAAGTGTGCAACTGATTGCTTCCATGATTTGTTGGAATATTCATATAAATATTGGAAAATGAATTTTGCACAATCTTTTTCTAATCCGATTGATTTACAAAATGAAATAGATGATCATCATTTTATGTATGAAGAAGAATTGCTTCACATAAATAAATATCTTGAAAAAAGGGATGATCTTTATGAGGCGCTAAATCAACATTCTCTTGAATTGGGAAAACAAGTAGTAGAATTGTTGAATGAATATATAAATTTGACAACATTCCAATATTATGATGATGGTATAGGAATGGCTAATAATTATTGGTCTTCATTTTTTAATATGATTTCTAAGAATATAGATAATTTAAGAAAGATTAAAAAGGAAACAGATGATATACTATATTCTATGTATTCAGCTTAAACTGACGGAATAAACTACAATATAAAATCGTAATGGACAACATCGCAAGGAAGCAAGACCGCAAAAGTATAAAAGAAGGGTGCAGAAATAATAAAGTTTCTGCGCCCTTAAATTATTTGCCTGGTTTGTAGTTGCGTAATGCAGTTTTGGTTGATTTTATAATTTCCAGTAAAAATTCTTTTTCCTGATTGCTACAATCAGAAGTAAGCTCTTTTATATCGGCATCAAATTTTGAAACCAGTACAGGCGTATTGTCATATAAAAGCTGATCTACAGTAGTATCAAGGCTTTGAGCAATGCCGAGCAATGTTGCAAGGCTTAATTTGGTATGTCCGTTTTCGATACTGCTGACATAGGTAGGGGCAACGTCGATCATATTTGAAAGTGTTTCCTGAGTCATTTTTTTTGACAGACGTGCAGTGCGGATCCTTTTACCGATAGCAAGATAATCAATTTCTACTTCCAAACCTGTCACCTCCTAGACTTTGACTATTAGTTAAGATTTATTGCGAAACTCCACACACATTTGATATTCCTTATTGTATTCCCAAAAAAGATATATTATAATGAAACATAAGTAGAAGTTTAATGCAATTATTCACATGTAGTAGAAAAAAGAGCAAAAGACACCGGGGGCATCAAATTTGGAAAGTATAAATACGGGTGTTGAATTTTATTCAAATGTGAAAGCCTCGGAGGTGGAATGGGTATGGTACCCATATATTCCCTGTGGGAAGATTACAATGTTGCAGGGAGATCCGGGAGAGGGTAAGTCAACACTGATTATTCATGTTGCAGCGATACTAACAAAAGGCGGATATTTGCCAGATGGACAGAAGATAAAAAAGCCAGAGATGGTAATATATCAGTGTTCAGAAGATGGAAAAGGAGATACGATAAAACCAAGGCTGGAACAGGCTGGGGCTGATTGTAGTAAGGTTGCATTCATAAAGGAAGATAATGATGAATTGACACTGGAAGATGAACGTATAAGAAATGCTATTATACAGATCAGTGCGAAAATGGTTGTGCTTGATCCGATACAGGCATTTATCGGTCACAATGGAAATATGACAAATGCAGTAAAAATGCGAGAAATCTTATCAAAGTTATCCAAGGTGGCAGCAGAAACTAATTGTGCAATAGTATTAGTTGGACACATGAACAAAAGTGGTGGTGGAAACCAATTATACAGAGGATTAGGCAGTATTGACATTGCGGCAGCAGCGAGAAGCATTCTTATGGTATCCAGAGATAAAGAAGAACCTTGGAAACGGTATATGTTTCCGGTAAAATCAAGCCTTGCACCAGAAGGAGAACCAATAGGGTTTGAACTGGATAAGAAAAAAGGGTTTCGATGGATTGGAAAATGCCAGATAAATGTGGAAGAGTTGCTTAATGTTGAGAAAAGCACAGGAAAGAAAGATATTGCTGTAGAATATCTGCAAAAACTGTTATCAGTAGAAGATTTAGCAAGTACCTATATTTATGAAAAAATGAAAGAGTATGGTATTGCAAAAAGAACGGTACAGGAAGCAAAGAAAATTGCTGAAATAAAAGCATATAAAAAAGGTAAAATCTGGTACTGGCATATGGAAGTGGGGGACAGCATATGAACGAACAGGAAAAACATGCTGCAAGCCAGGAAGAACGGAAAGAAAAGATTCGTGCAAGGTATAAGGGCGTGGATCGCAGCGAATTAGAGTTCATTCCTGCGAAACAGAAAGAAAAATTATTTGAAGATGCAGGCACCAAAAGGGTGTGTGCTTATTGCCGTGTGTCTACAGATGATGCCAATCAGACATCTTCATATGAACTGCAGAAAAATCATTATGAAGATATGATAAAGGAACATGCAGGGTGGACACTGGTTGGGATATATGCGGATGAGGGAATTTCCGGCACATCTTTACAGCATAGGGATGAATTTAATCGTATGATCGAGGATTGCAAAGTAGGGAAAATAGATTTAATAGTTACCAAAAGTGTATCACGATTTGCCAGAAATATTGTGGATTGTATTGCTAAAGTTCGTGAATTAGCAAATATGAAACCGCAGGTAGGCGTATTTTTTGAAACAGAGCATATTTACACCCTTGATAATACGAGCGAAATGATGCTTGCAGTGTTATCGGCAGCAGCACAGGAAGAATCACATACGAAAAGTGAAATTATGAATATTTCTATTGAACAACGGTTTTCAAGAGGAATATTTCTGACACCCAAACTCTTAGGTTATGATAAGGACGAGGATGGGAATTTAGTTATTAATGAGTCGGAAGCAGATACGGTTCGCTTGTGTTATTATCTGTTCCTGAGTGGCTTTCCTACTTCTGAAATTGCTGAAATTTTGATGGATTTAGGACGTAAAACTAAATTAGGAAATACAAAGTGGACAGGAAGTACAGTTGTAAATGTTCTACGCAATGAAAGGCATTGTGGGGATGTTTTATCAAGAAAAACTTTTACACCTAATTACCTGGATCATAAATCAAAGAAAAATAACCATGATCGGAACCAATATAGACAGACCGATCACCATGAAGCTATTGTGAGCCGGGAGATTTATAATGCAGCGCAAAAAATGCTGGATGCAAGCAAATATATGAAAAAAGGGTATCCATTGCCAACTTTACAGGTAGTGGATCAGGGAGCTTTAAAAGGCTTTGTGCCTGTAAATCGTGCATGGAATGGATTTTCGTCAGCAGATTATGAAAAGGCATCATTAAGTGCTTATTCTGAAAATAATAATGAAATTTGTGCAGAGAAAACGGAAAACCGAGGATTTGATTTAAGTGGTTACGAAATTGTGAGGGCGCAGTTCTTTTCAACAAGATTTGATCCGGCAGTAACGATTTCTTCGGGGAAAATTGTATTTAATACAGCTTGTTTGAAGAAATTTGAAGATGTAGAGTATGTAGAATTGCTTTTTAATTCTGTGGAAAAGTGTATTGCAGTTCGTCCATGCGAAAGAAGCAGCATAAATGCTATAAAATGGGGAACTATACGAGATGGACGATGGGCGGTGCTTCCAAAAAGCTGTAAAGGATTTTCAGAGCCATTATATGAGCTTATGGGATGGAATAAAGAATGCAAGTATAAATTGCGTGGACAGTTTTGTGGTAGTGCAGATGAGCAGGTAATGATTTTTGAGTTAGAAGAACCAGAAGTGCTTGTACAGGAGAAAAATGCAGAACAATCTGCGGAAGAAGTGTAGAAAAAGCCAGAAGAAGCTCAAAAGCCAGTAAAGAAGATACTTTATCCGGAAGCCTGGACATATAATTTCGGAGAGTCTACAAATAGAACAGTATTTTTACAGAGAGTGGCATATAGAGGAAACTGGGATATACTGCGCCCTGCAACAACTGTTGAAGGGATGGAGATTATAACCAGAGAAGTTCTTGATGATCTGTTGGAGTCAGCAGAGAAATTGATAGATAAAATGAGGTGTGCTAATTATGCATGATACAGCGGAGTATACGGACGAAAAAGAAATTGTTGATCAGAAAGCAATCGAGTTGGCAAAGGATTTTAGTTATGAGGGGTATCAGGTTGTCAGACGAGAACTGTTTGCTCATTTAAGGGAACCGGCTGTCGTGATCCGGAGAGATAGTGTGACATTTAATACAGCCTGCATCGCTGGTTTAGAGGATGCAGTTTACATACAGATACTTGTGAACCAGGATAATAAGAGAATGGTTGTCCGAAAATGTGAGGAAAATGATAAAGATGCACTTCGTTGGTGTGTGGCAAAGCCAGATAAGCGTAAAAGCAGAAAAATGACAAACAAAATCTTCTCTGCAATGATGTATGAAATGATGGGATGGAATCTGGATTGCCGATATAAGATTTTGGGACACAAGATTACTTTTGAAGATGAAACAATTTATGTGTTTGACTTGATGGAAACGGAGATATTCCTGGATATTAAAGGGAAAAGAGCGAAAAAAGACACAGAAAGTCAGACTACTATTGAAAATGCTAATAATATAGAAGAAACAGCATCAAGTGATACAGATACTGAATGTTCAGCAGAAGAAATAAAGAGAAAGAACCGTATACCATTTTATCCAAAGGAATGGAAAGATTCTTTTGGTTTACCAGTGGAAGAACATAGGAAAGCACTGGAAATAAATATGCTGGATGGTTATGCAGAATTTACAACAGGAAAATAGACAAAGGGGAAAGTCTGCCCTAAAGATGGGAGGTATCAGTGTGCAGGAACATAATATTGTGATACCAGGGATTTCGCTATGCCAAAAATGGGGGAAAATACGGATTTTTCATTCAACGATAGTGGCATTGGGCGAACCAAAGTACATACGATTTTTGTTTAACCCTGAAAAGCGGGGATTGGTGGTACAGGCATGTGCCAGAAAAGAAGCAGAGTGTTTTCGTGTGCCTAAATATAACCCGGAAAATTGGGAATTTAAGATCAGCAGTGTGCCAATGCTGCGAATGATATGGAAAACGTGCGAATGGGATACAGAAAAGACGTATCGTTTGACGGGTATATGCCATTCAGAGTACAATCTGGTGGAATTTGATATGAAGCAGGCAACGGTGCTGACAGTGGAAGAATTTTAAGAAAACAGCGTAAAATAGGGACTTCTGAGAGATCAGAGGTTCTTTTTTTGTGCTGTTTTTGAGGGTGATTGCATGGTGTGGTGATGAAAAATTTTCTCTGAAAAAAAGTTGTTTCTATCTTTACATCAGGAGGTGATATGAGCGTCATCGGTCCGCGCCCGGCCCTCTGGAATCAGGAGGATCTACTGGCCCAGCGCGACAAGTACGGTGCCAACGATGTAAAGCCGGGCCTGTCCGGCTGGGCACAGATCTGTGGCCGGGACGAGCTGGAGATTGCCGACAAGGCGCGTCTGGACGGCGAGTATGTGCAGCGCATGAGCTTCGGCTTTGACTGCCGCTGCTTCTTCGGAACGGCCATTTCCGCTTTGCGCGGGGACGGCGTGGTGGAGGGCGGCACCGGGGAGCTGCACAGGATGGAGAACAAGAAATGAAGATTCTGATCGCAACCAACCATTCCTATATGTTCTACCGCTTCCGCAAGGAGCTGGTGGAGGCGCTGATGCAGGAGCACGAGGTCATTCTCAGCACGCCCTTTGTGGGGCATGAGGACGATCTGCAGGCCATGGGGCTGCGCTGCATCGAGACGGATATTGACCGCCGCAGCATCAACCCCTTCAAGGATATGAAGCTGCTGAAGACGTACCGGCAGATGCTGGACGAGCTTCAGCCGGACATGGTCGTTACCTATTCCATCAAGCCCAATATCTATATGGGCACAGCCTGCAAGGCCAAAGGCATCCCTTACGTCACCAACGTGCAGGGGCTGGGCACGGCGTTTGAAAAGCCGGTGCTGTCGTCTGTGGTGTCGGTGATGTATCGCAGCGCTCTGCGCAAGGCAAAGACGGCGTTTTTCGAGAATGAGGAGAACGCGCAGTTCTTTCTGAATAAAAAGATCATCTCCCACCGGCAGGTAAGGGTGCTGCCCGGTGCGGGCATCAATCTGGACGAGTATCCCTGCGTTCCCATGGGGGATGACGGCGTGTGCAGCTTCCTGTTTGTGGGGCGCATTATGAAGGAAAAAGGCGTGGACGAGTTTTTCTCTGCGGCCAGAACGCTGAAAGCAGAATTCGGCGAGAAGGTCGCCTTCGATGTGGTGGGCTTTTATGAGGACGCCTACAAAGAGCAGGTGGATCAGCTGGTTGCCGATGGCGTCGTGCGTTTCCATGGGTTCCAGACGGACGTGCATCCGTTCTATGAGGCGGCGGACTGTGTGGTGCTGCCGTCCTATCATGAGGGCATGTCCAACGTGCTGCTGGAGGGTGCCGCCACAGGCCGCGCCCTGATTACCAGCGATATTCCCGGCTGCCGCGAAGCGGTGGAGGATGGCGTCAGCGGGTATCTGTGTCCGGCACAGGACGCAGAGGGCCTGACCCAAGCCATGCGTGATTTCGCGCAGCAGTCCTTTGACCGGCAGGTGCAGATGGGGCAGAACGGACGCGCGCTGGTTGAGCGTAAGTTTGATAAGCAGCTTGTGGTGGCGCAGACGCTGGGCGGCCTCGACCTGCCTGCGGCAGTGAGGAGCTGAGCATGCGGCAGCTGATTTTGCTCTATTGGGGCTGCGTCTTTCTGATGTATCTGTCTCAGGTTTATTATCCCACGTCCATGCAATTGGAGGGCCCCCAGACTGGGCGTCGCCACTTCATGCTGCGTAAAGCGGACGTGTTTATGATTGCCACGATCATGTGGATGACGTGCTTCTCGTTCCTGCGGACAAGCTATAACGATACGGGAAATTATATTGCGTCTTGGCAAAGCGCAGAAAGCGTGCGAGAATTTGTGCAAGATGATAAGTTGCTTAATCTAACGGGAAACCCACTGTCTTTATTGTGGCAATCCATATCCCACAGCTTGGTGAATAACTATCACGTATATTTTCTGCTGCCCGCATTTCTCGAAAGTTTCGCTGTGGCCAAACTGATGAAACAGCATTCAGTGAATCTGGCTTTCAGTGTCTTGATTTTTTTCTCCATTGGTACCTATATTACGTACGTTGCAGCACTTAAACAATGCTTTGCTATGTTTTTCCTTTTGATGAGCATCCCATATGCTGAAGAGAAAAAATATGTACGGTTTTATTTTCTTGTTGCAATAGCAATCCTTTTTCACACCCACGCCTTTATGTTTGCAATTCTTCCAATTTTATTCAATAAACCGTGGGGAAAAGTTACGTGGCTCGGACTTGCAGTAGCGCTGTTTGCAATGGCAACATATGACTCCACACTCGGTGCATTTATGAACTACGCACAGTCTATCGGAGCGCTGGTAGACCAAGACGAATTGTTCGACGGACATCAAATTAACGCCCTGCGAGTGATGGTTTACTGGATTCCTTCGATTCTTGCTCTCGTATTTCGCAGAAGGCTTTTTCACGACTCTACCCGGTATGAAAACCTTTTTGTCAACATGTCTATTGTCAGTTCAATTATTTTAATGATTGGCTTAGTTCAGGGTGCTAATTTGTATGCCCGTATGGCAGCTTACTTTGAAATTGCAACAGCACTTGCGCTTCCTTGGATGATAAAAAAACTGTTCAATACGAGGTCTGCAGGAATGGTAACCGTGTGCGCAGTTGTACTTTACTTCGGTTATTTCTTATATGAATTTGGCGTTTCAAAAAACTTTGGTAGTGATTATTCGGCTATAAGCTTGTGGCACTTTTTGCACGAATTGGCAGGCCTATAACCGAAACGGAGGAAAATGGAAGAAAAGGTTTCGGTTGTAATTCCAGTTTATAAGACAAAAGAATATTTAAAACAATGCGTAGAAAGCCTTTTAGGGCAGACCTACCAAAACCAGGAGATCATTTTGGTGGATGACGGAAGCCCTGATGAATGTCCTGCTATTTGTGATGCTTATGCGTCTGCTAATAAGCGTATTCGAGTGATTCATAAAGCAAACGGAGGGCTTTCGTCTGCCCGTGAAGCTGGAATTCAAAACGCTAGTGGAGACTTTATTGTAATCGTGGATAGTGATGATTGGCTTGAGTCAGATGCGGTTGCCGAGTGTTTGAAAACTGCCGAAAGAGATGACGCCGACTGCGTTATGTTTGGCTATATCCGGGAATATCCGGGGAAAAGCATTCTTACGCCTCTTTTTGATACAGACTTTTCTTATACGGAGAGCGCCTCGGAAGAAAAAATCCATCGCAGGATTGTTGGCATGATGGGGGAAGAATTGAGAGAGCCTCAACGAGTCGATAATCTGTCCACGGTGTGTATGAAGATGTATCGTTCTGACATTGCCCGAAAAGGACGGATCGTCAGTGAGCGCATAGTCGGTACATCAGAAGACACGATTTTCAATCTCTATGCGCTTGACGGCTGCAAAATCAGCTATGTCAACAGATGCTTCTACCACTACCGCAAAACAAACTCGCAGTCCATTACGACGCAGCACAAGCCTGATCTTGCAGAAAAATGGGACGTCATGTATCGCATAATGCAGGAATATATTGACGGTTCCGGCAGGGCTGACGAGTATCGCACCCCATTTCTGAACCGTGTCGCCTGCGGCATGATCGGCTTGGGCCTCAACGAAATCGGAAGCTCAGAAAGCATCCGGAGAAAGGCAAAACGTCTCCGCGCGATATTGGACAAGCCCCTGTATCAGGAGGCGTTTGCACAGTTGGACACGTCCTATTGCGGCGCAAAGTGGAAGCTTTTCTTCCTGCTCTGCAAACGGCGGTGGACATTTTCTCTGGCTGTATTGCTGGAGATCATGAATTACATGCGCTCACGAATGTCTGCGTAGGGAGGTGCGTCATGCCAAAAGTTTCGATCATCATGGGCATCTATAACTGTGCCCCAACGCTGCCAGAGGCCATTGATTCCATCCTTGCGCAGACCTTCTCGAACTGGCAGCTTATCCTGTGCGATGACGGTTCGGCAGACAGTACATATGCCGTTGCAAAGTCTTATCAGGAAAGATTTCCCGATAAGATTGTCCTGCTTCAAAATGAACGGAATATGGGGCTGAATCACACGCTGAATCGTTGCTTGCAGAAAGCTGACGGCGAATATGTTGCCCGCATGGATGGCGATGATGTCTCACTTCCCACACGTCTGGAAAAGGAGGCCACTTTTCTGGACGAGCATCCCGAATATGCCATCGTCAGTACGCCGATGATCTTTTTTGACGAGAGTGGCGACTGGGGACGAAGCTATGCCATTGAAAAGCCAACCAAGCACGACTTTATCAAGCACAGTCCTGTGCACTGCCACGCGCCCTGCATGATACGCCGGGAAGCATATCTGGCGGTGGGCGGTTACACCGAGGATAAGCGAATGCTGCGCTTTGAGGATGTGAACCTGTGGTATAAACTCTATGCCAAAGGATATGTTGGCTACAATTTGGACGAGCCCCTTTATAAAATGCGCGATGACCACGCAGCCGCAAACCGGCGCAGTCTGAAATCGCGCATGAATGGCGTATATGTGACTTATGTGGGATTTAAGCTGTTTCATTTCCCGTGGTACATGTATGGATACGTAGGAATAGATTTCCTAAAGCATTTTATCAAAGGAATTATGCCGGAGCGGCTGTATATGAAATTTCACAAGAGAAATACGCGCAAATGGTAAATATTCTTTTAGGGGGATGGTCGGATGAAGCAAATTAGTGTGATTGTGCCGATTTATAACGCTGAACGATATTTGGAGTCGTGCGTTCACAGCATAACTAGCAACACATATTGCAATTTGCAGATCATACTGATTGATGATGGATCAACAGATTCCTCTGCTGCGATTTGTGACAAGTTTGCGGAGAGCGACAGTAGGATTGCTGTGATACACCAGCCCAATGGTGGAATCGTAGCTGCGCGCAATGCGGGAATTCAAGCAGCTACAGGGTCTTACATAAGTTTTGCGGACGCGGATGATCAGATTTCTGCTGAATTTTATGCAAAGCTGGTTACGGCGATAGAATGTGAAGATGCCGATATTGCTGCATGTGAATACCGACATAAAATTGGCGATATATCTCCGGCTCATGATGCGTCGCAGAGGCTCAACACAATTGTAATGCGAACATTTGAGGAGCAGCTTTCTGTGCTGACATGCGCCCCGTCTATTCGTGATATAACATGGACTGGCCCGTATGTGTGGAATAAACTTTATAGAGCGGATAAAATAACAGAATTATTCAGAAAAGAGTGCCTGATGTGCGAGGACCTGCGCTTTAATTATGATTACATCAAGTCAAGCAGCAAGATGGTGGTGGTAAGAGAAGGCTTATACTTCTATAGAATTCATGATGAAAGCATAATGGGCACTTACCGAAAGAAAAAAAGCTTGTCTGCAAATGGCATAGCAAATGCTAGGCTTTGGTCTTATATTGCAAGAGATGCAGATGGTATTAGTGGGTCGCTCCAGAATTATCTGGATGCACGAACTGCATATACAGCACATGGTGCACTTTGGAGGGTCTGTTTATCCGAGGAGAAGATGTACTCTGATTTTGTGGAGGAAGCCAAGCAAACAATCCGGGACAACTGCTCTTTACTTTGTGAGGATAAGGAGACATATGGAATTCATGTAAGATATGCGGTATGGAGTTGTTCGCATGCCTTTTGCGTATGGAAAATAATTGTCAGATTAAGTGACTTAATGAGCCGGTAGTTATGTGGAGCTGCCTATGAAAAAAATACTTTTCCTCATCCATGATCTTGGCCAAGGCGGCGCGGAGAAGGTGCTGGTCAATCTGCTCAATAACATGGACCGATCAAAATTTGATATTTCTGTGACAGCGCTATTTGGCGGCGGTGTGAATGAGCAATTCCTTGCACCGGGCATTCACTTCCGTGCGGTATTCCCGAAAGAAGTGCCGGGGAACAGCAAGCTTATGAAGCTGCTGACGCCTGCACAGCTCCACCGCTTATGCGTGAAGGAACACTACGACATCGAGGTTTCCTATCTGGAAGGCCCGTCGGCCCGCGTTATCAGCGGCTGCCAAGACCGAACCACAAAGCTGGTGTCGTGGATTCATGTGGAGCAGCACACGATGGATCGGTTGTCAGGGTCGTTCCGCAGCGAATCAGAGGCCCGCAAGTGTTATGACCGCTTTGACCAGACCGTGTGTGTTTCACAGTTTGTCCATGATGACTTTTGCCGCATTCTGAATTTTCGGAATCCATGCCGTGTGCTTTATAACACGGTGGAGTCTGATAAAATATTGGCCAGTGCGAGCTGCGACGCACCGGAATTGATGGACGATGGAAGATTGCGGTTGATGGCAGTGGGAACGCTCAAGGAATCCAAGGGCTACATGCGCTTGCTTTCCATTCTGAAGCGTCTGCGTGACGAAGACTATCCTGTGCATCTTTATGTCCTTGGCGTTGGGCCGCTCCAGCAGGAGATGGAACGCTATATTCGGGAAAATGGTTTGCAAGAAGTGATTACACTGCTTGGCTATCAGACCAACCCGTATAAGTACGTCTCCAAATGCGACCTCTTTGTCTGCGCCAGTTTTGCAGAGGGCTTCTCTACAGCCGCGACAGAGGCACTGATCGTTGGGACACCGGTCTGCACCGTTGAAGTCTCAGGCATGAAGGAGATGCTGGGCGAACACAACGAGTGGGGTGTCGTGACGGAAAACAGCGAAGAGGCGCTGTATCAGGGAATCAAAGACTTACTTGATCACCCGGACAAGCTGGCCTACTACAAAGAAAAAGCCATTGAGCGTGGGAAGAGCTTCAGCACGGAGAATACCGTCCATGCGGTGGAAGAAATGCTGTTGGGAGGACAATAATTTGGAAGCTAAAGAATCGATTAAACGTATTTTATCTGAAAACAATCCGATAGCTATTAAACGAAGGTCGGAAATGAGGAGGGCCCTTACCAACTCAGCTCCATCCTTTTTATGCCCCAACTGCATAGGCGGACTGCTTTTTCATGATCTGGGTTTGCAGTTTAGATCGCCGACAGTCAATCTAATGATGTACCAGACCGATTTCGTGAAGTTTGTGCTGAATTTAGATGATTATCTGGAGCAAAAACTGATTTTTTTTAAGCATCCAGAGTACAGCTTTCCTTGCGCTCACCTAGGCGATATAGCCATCCACTTTACGCACTATCGTAGCGAAGAAGAGGCTACGCATGCATGGCGTGAACGGTCAAAGCGAATAGATAGAGACAATTTGTTCGTTTTCTTGGAAGAACGAGATGGACTGACAAAAGAGGATATTCTTCGCCTCGGTAGCATCCACGCATGCGGACTGGTTGTATTTACGGCAAACGCATATCCAGATATTCCCTACGCCTTGCAGATTCAAAAGTATGAGCGCGATGGAGAGGTAGGAAATATCCTTCGCAAATCATATTTGGACGAACACCATGAATATGAGGAATATTTTGACTTTGTGAAATGGTTTAACTTGGCAAATGGAGATTTTGATATTGCACTATACAAGAAATAGTTGCCTACTATTTCGCAAAGAGCAATGACTATAGCAGAAAATACAGTAACTGCCCTAACTTTGCCATATATAATAATGACACCAGTGAGCTGGAGTAGAGAGATTATTATGAGAAATTATTTAAGAGAGTTTGTCTACCGATTGCGCGGAGAGTATACAACAGAAAAGCTTGTTTCTATGGGAATGAAGGTTGGCAAGAATTTCAAACGTTTGAACGGAGTTATTCTCGACCCATCTCACTGCTGGCTTATTGAAATTGGTGACAATGTGACCATGGCTCCTAGAGTACATATTCTTTGCCACGATGCAAGTACAAAAACATTTTTAAACTATACAAAGATTGGCAGGGTGTCAATCGGAGACAATGTGTTTATAGGCGCGGAGAGTATCGTGCTTCCGGGGGTCACAATCGGAAGTAATGTGGTAATCGGAGCTGGTAGCGTAGTTACGCATGATGTGCCGGGCGGAATGCTTGTTGCCGGAAACCCGGCAAGGACTATCTGTTCGTTGGAAGATTACCTTCAGAAGGAGCGGCTACGAATGGACGGGGCTCCGTGTTATGGAGAGGAGTATACCCTGCGTAAAGATGTTTCGATGGAGCTGCGTATGAAACAGAAGACTGAGTTGGACGGAAAGATTGGGTATATTGATTAATGAGCGAGAAAATATCTGTTGTTGTGCCGGTATTCAATATTGAGAAATATGTTGAACGTTGTGCATATAGCATTTTGAATCAAACATATGCGAATCTGGAAATCATCATGGTAGACGATGGCTCCACAGATGGCAGCGGGAAGATTATCGATCAAATTGCTGCCAGTGATTCCCGGATAAAGGTGATCCACAAAGAAAATGGGGGCGTGACCAGCGCCCGGATGGCAGGGATCAAAAGCGCCACAGGTGAATGGATCGGTTTCGTGGATGGCGATGATGAGGTGGAACCGGATATGTTCCGGCACTTGCTCCAAAATGCTATTATCTATCAAGCGGATATTTCCCACTGTGGATATCAGATGGTATTTCCGGATGGCCGTATTGACTACTATTACAACACGGGTGTTCTTGAACGGCAGGATAATATGACAGCTCTAAAAGAACTGTTATCTGGCACGAGGATTGAGCCGGGATTGTGCAACAAGATTTTTCGCAGTCGTTTGTTCCTCCCGTTGGTAAATAATAGCGTTCTTCCGTGTAATATAAAAATATATGAAGATCTGCTGTTAAACTTTTACTTATTTTCGGAAGCGAAATGGGGGGTCTATGAAGACATTTGCCCATACCACTATCTCTTGCGAGTTAATTCGGCAACGACGTCTAATCAGAAGAGTAGTATAACAGACCCTGTGAAAGTGCTACGAATACTGAAAGATAAACTGCAAGGGAATGATGCTCTATATCCGATTGCCTATTCAAGGTATATTTATATGCTGATTAGGCAAGGAACACAAAGACGTTGGCAGGAAGAAAGTAGTGCAGCAAGAGCATGCTTAAAAAAAGAACTTGTAAGTGGGGGAATATGGAAGTTCTGTTCTTCTGGAAAGCTTAAGCTTATGGCCTTGGCTGTAGTATATGCACTGCCTCTATATCGATTAATTTATCGATGCCGCGATAAGTTAATCGGTGCCTCTAAGAAGTATGATGTTTAGTGAGGTGAAACCTGTGGAGATTATCAGCGTTATTATCCCTGTCTACAGAACGGAGCTGTATCTTGACAAATGCATATCCTCTGTTGTGAATCAAACATATACTGATTTGGAAATCATTTTGGTAGATGATGGTTCGCCGGATGCTTGCCCAGCAATATGCGATGCATGGGCCGCAATGGACAAGCGGATTCGAGTAATCCACCAGAAAAACGGGGGTGGTGGTGCGGCTAGAAACACCGGCCTAGATGCTGCGAATGGAGAACTTGTTGCGTTTGTGGATAGCGATGATTATCTTTCACCAGATATGTACGCTCATCTATATAGACTGTTGGAAAGTGGTGCTGATGTTGCAGAATGTGACTATGTTGAAGTAACTGACGATGCTGCGGAGTTTACCAAAGAATTTGATGTGCATCTCTATACTACAAAAGATGCAATGGCGGAACATATCCAGAACAGAATTTTCCGCCAGCTGATATGGAATAAGCTCTATCGTCGTCGAGTGGTAGATAATACACGATTTCCGGTCAATAAGGCGATTGATGACGAGTTTTTTACCTATCAAGTATTAGGAAAATCGAGGACATTGATACATTCTTCAAGGATATGCTACGCTTACCGGCAACAGCCGGGGTCGGTAATGCACTCCATGTCAATAAGCAAGCGACTTCAGGCGGTGGAAGCAAAAATACAAAGGCATGAATATATCCAACGCCGATTTCCCGAATTGGATGCTTTAAGCGCTTGTGATTTATGGTTTACCTGTATCTATCAGGGACAATTGGCAATCCGGGGATTAGATGCAGCTGATGCGAAAAGAGTGCTCGGCTATCTTGAGGGAGTATTACAAAAGTACCCAGTTCAGCCGGGTGCATATCGCATAAAAGGGAGAATCTGGTTGGACATGGCAAGGGGCAGCATAGCAACTACATGCCGTGTGCGTAATATGCTGAAAATAGGATTATAAATCGTAGGGTATTTGTATACCGAGAAAGAACAATAATCTATTCAATCCAATATGTATTTGACTACTGGAGGGCAATTGGGAGGACCGGGTTATGATTGTATTTGCTATCCCGTTAAGGGCAAAGGAGACGTCAAGTAACTGGAATATGTGCGTTGCGAGGCTTAACCAAACAATAAGGTCAATTTTTAATCAGACATGTGATGAGTTTAAATGTCTGATTGCATGTAACGAGGCTCCCCAATTGGACCGTGAATACGATGAGCGGCTAGAGTTTATCCCATTGGAATTATCCATCCCTAATGGCTGGCTTGAAATGTCTCGAGACAAATTCTGGAAACTTACAGTAATTGCTGTAAGAATACGCCAGCTTTTGGAACAACAGAAAAATCCCGATGAGGGGATATATGTTATGCCTGTTGATGCAGATGATTTGCTAAATTGTAATATTGCCGAATACTGCAAAGAGCATCCCAAAGAAAATGGGCTGGTGTCAGATAGCGGTTATGTTTGGCAAGTGGGAAAAAGATTTTTGAGAAAATATCCGCAAATGTACGAATACTGTGGTAGCTGCAATATAATAAAAATGTATAGGGATGATCTACCTGATAAGTGCCCAGCTCCCGCCTCGCTATGTCACGACAAGGAAACAGCTGCCGTTCTAAACCTCCGTTATCCAATTCGATATGATCACAACACTGTAGTTAGACGCTATGCGGAGGAGGAAAAACCGTTTTCTACGTTGCCATTCTGCTCGACTGTGTATGTGTTGGGAACGGGTGACAATATTTCGGCCATTTTTCATAATGAGAATAGTGAGAGAGATAAAAGATTCCATCCCATTGCTTTTTTGCGAAACATAAATCCTTTCCAAATGCAGTATATTTCGCGTAAAATCAAAAAAGAATTTTGCATTGAATAAAAACACAGGATAGCTATTATGGTTTCAATTATTGTTCCTTCTTATGACTGCATTAATTCCTTAAAAACCTGCATTACATCAGTTCTTCAGCAAAGTCATTCCAATTTTGAGGTCATCCTCGTAGATGATGGTTCTTCTGATGGTAGCGGCGAGTTATGTGATAGACTTGCGGCAGAAGATGAACGAATTCAGGTAATTCACAAGCCAAATGGCGGCGTGTCATCAGCTCGAAATGCAGGGATTGACGTGGCCACCGGGGAATATATCGCGTTTTGCGACAGCGATGATTATCTTGAACCAGATTATTTTGCATCTCTTCTTCAAACAGCAGAGAGCAATCCTGACTGCGGGCATATTTGGTGTTGCTTCCAAACGGTAACCGGTTATCAAAAGGAAAATGCCGTGCCAAATTATTCTGCCGCAGAGGATATCCAACGCTATACGTTGCAGGATTACATGACGCTTCATGAAATGTGGCTGGATGCAGGACCATGCAATAAGCTGTATAGGTCGGATATCATAAAATCGTCCGGGGTCCGATTTCCCGAAGACCTGTCTTTGGGAGAGGACTGGCTATTTAACCTCGCATACATTGATGCCTCTGAAAACGGCAGGATTGCGGTTATAACAAAGCCGCTTTATAACTATGTGCGCGGGAACGATGAAAGTCTGGATTCCAAGTATCGAAGTGATTTGCTGGATATTTATCGCCGACTGAACAATGCCTGCCTGACCCACCTGCAAAAGTGGGAGGTATCGGATGCACAGATGACAAAGTTCTTTGACAGCAGATTTTATCTGTATGAACGCGTATTACGGAACACTATGCGTGCGCCGGATAAAAGTATGCGCAAAGGGATACGATGGAACAACGCATTCCTGCACAGTGCAGAATTCCGGGAAGCGTTGGAAACAAGAGAGTGCTTTGTGCATCCGCTGTATTTAATGGCGTATAGGAGCGGAAGCTATCGTGCGGTACTATTCTTGAACCAACTGAACAAGTGGAAGAGCAAATTCCTAAAATAACATTTCTTCGATAAGGTCTTGAGAGCATGAACATATTTACCCGCGTGGCGGCCAGTGTGCAGGCCCGATATATAATTCCTCATCAGCAGTCTCATTTCAGCCGCACAAAATACGGAAAGCAGCTGGCATTGTACAAGGGAAAATTTACAGGGAAGCGCTGCTTTTTAATCGGCAACGGCCCCAGTTTGCGAGCCGAAGACCTGACGCGACTGCGTGAGGCCGGTGAGATCACCTTTGCCTTCAATCGCATTTACAGCATCTTTGACCAGACGCCTTGGCGTCCTAACTTTTATATTTCGCAGGACGAGTTAATGCTGGCTGGCTGCGTGGATACCGTGTGCGGCCTGAAAGCGGACGCCAAATTCATTCCCATCCAGCTTAAATGGTGGAACGACATTGCCATTGACGACGCCAAATACTTCAATATCGTCAGTCAGCAGGTGGATGACCCGCAGCAGTTCCTGTTTTCGGACGATATCCCGCACTGTGTCTACAATTCTATGACCGGCATGTACACGGCGGCACAGATCGCGGCCTATATGGGCTTTACGGAGATCTACATGATCGGCGTGGATCATCATTTCCGGGTTAGCCAGAACAATCAGGGCGAGATCGTTGTGGATCCTTCGGTAAAGGACTACTTTACAGACAAGTACAATGAGGACAAGGACAAGCTTTATATCCCCAACACGGAGCGCAGTACGCTGACCTATGTGGCCATGAAGCGCCACTGCGATTCGCGAGGGATTCAGGTATATAATGCCACCCGCGGCGGCAAGCTGGAAGTGTTCCCTCGCGTGGATTTCGATACTCTTTTCAGGTAAAGGGAATTTTTACATATGGCACAGGAAAAAAGCCAACTAAAAATCGGCATTGTTCTGAACTATGTCAACATGATTTTGGGCAATCTGATCCCTATTTTCTATACGCCTATCATGCTGACGCTGCTGGGGCAAAGTGAATATGGTCTGTATAAGCTGGCCAGCAGTGTTACCAGCTATCTGTCGCTGATTTCTATGGGACTTGGTTCCGCCATTACGCGATACCTGATCAAGTCCCGTGAGGAGGAGGGCAAAGACGCCGAGGAGCGGATGTTTGGCCTTTTTGATGTGATCTTTAATGTGATTGCCGTTGCGGCGCTGGTGATTGGCACGTTGCTCATACGCTGGATTCCAACCTGGTATGCCAAATCCCTTTCAACCTCCGAGCTCAGTAGGATGCAGATTCTAGTGCTTATGATGGTTGTAAATATGGCGCTTAGTTTTTCGCAGTCACCGTATTTCTCCGTTGCTAATGCGCATGAGAAATTCTTGCTTCCGCAGAGTATGAACATTGTCCAGACATGTGGTGTTCCTGTCCTGAGCTTAGGCGCTTTGTACATGGGTTTTGGCTCGGTAGGCATGACTGCGGCGGCGATGGCGGTGTCTATCCTAACCCGTGCGGCATACCAGATATATGTCCGCCGAAAAATGCAGATACACCCGCGTTTTAGAAATCTTCCGACCAACGAGCTAAAGGAAATTCTAAGTTTTTCCTTTTGGGTTTTTGTGGCGAACGTGGTGGGGCAGCTCTACAACGCCACCGACATCGTGATGATTGGCATGATCCCCGCTTTAGCAACAGCGGGCGTTGCAGTATATAACGTGGGGGGAATATTTAATAGCATTATGTCAAACCTCACGATTGGGATATCGAGTCTGCTTGCACCCAAAACAAATAAGATGGTATTTCAGGGAGCTTCAAATGAAGAACTAACCAATCTTGCAATTCGTGTAGGACGAATCCAGGGCTATATCATGATGTTGATTGTGTCGGGCTTTGTGGCTTTTGGCCGACCATTCATCCGGTTTTATGTTGGCGATACCTACGAGGATGCATACTGGGTTGCCATATTAATGATGATTCCCAATATGATACCGCTGGTTCAGAGCATCTGCTTGAATGTCGTTGTAGCACAGAACAAGCATAAATTTCGATCCTTGGTCTATCTGGGGATAGCAATTTTAAATGTGGTCGGCACGTGGTTTCTAATGCGGTACATGGGGATTATAGGCGCTGCACTGATGACGGGTGTGGCCTTGATAATCGGGCAGGGTTTCGTGATGAACTGGTACTACCACAAAAAGACAGGCCTTGATATGCTTCGGTTCTGGAAGCAGATGCTGAGTGTTTATATTGTGCCTACACTATTGTGCATTGGTACGCTCCTGCTTTCCAATTGGATTGATTTTTATAAACTTCCTGCTCTTTTCACTGGCATTGCGCTATATACAGTTATGTACTGCGGCCTGAATTGGCTGTTTACAGTTAATGCCTATGAAAAAGAGATGATTTTGGGTCAAATGAAGAGAAAAAGATATAAAAAGATATGATGAGGAAAATGTCAACTACTGTTGTCTGTGTTGCGATATGGACACTGTGAAAAATAACCTTTCACAAGGAGGATAAACAATGAAAATTATCGGTATGATTCCGGCGCGGGGAGGTTCATCCCGCTTCCATATGAAGCCGCTGGCGCAGATCTGCGGCAAGCCCATGCTGTACTGGGTCTGGAAGCACTCCAAAGAGGTCGAGTGCTTTGAGGAGGTCTATGTCGCCACGGATAACGAAGAGATCCGTTCTGTAGCGGAGGGTTTTGGCGCAAAGGTCATTATGACCTCGCCTGACTGCGAGACGGCCACGGAGCGCCTGTATGAGGTTTCGCACAAGGTGGAGGCTGATCTCTATGTTATGGTCAACGGTGACGAGCCGCTGGTGCAGGCGCAGGACATTGTCAAGTGCATTCCGCAGTCCATTCCTGAGGACGGCTTCTACGTCTCCAACCTGATGACCGATTTCTCCAATCCGGTGGAGGTCGTTGATCCCACCAATCTGAAAATCGTCACCAATAAGGACGGTGTCTGCCTGTTCATTTCCCGGGCCCCCATCCCCTTCCCCAAGGGTGAGATGAACTACGCCTATCAGAAGTTTGTGGGCGTTGGGGCCTTTACCTATGGCGCGCTGGAGTATTATCATGCGACGCCGCGTGGTCCGGTTGAGAAAATTGAGGAGAACGATTCCTTCCGCTTCATCGAAAACCGCAAGGATTGCTACTATATCAACGCCCACTGCAAGACGCTCTCCGTGGATACCCCCAAAGACCGCGTACAGGTGGAGCGCTACATGCTTGAAAACGGCTTGGCGTAAGGAGCGTAAAAATATGTTTCAACTGATAGCGGGGCCGTGCGTCATCGAGTCGGAGGAGATGGTCCTCTCCATTGCGGCGCGGATGAAAACGATCACGGACGAACTCGGAATCCCCTACACATTCAAGGCATCCTTTGACAAGGCCAACCGGACTTCTCTCAGTAGCTTCCGGGGGCCGGGACTGGAGGAAGGACTTCGTATCCTGAAAAAAGTGAAGGATACCTATAGCTTGCCCATTTGCACCGACATCCACGAGCCTTGGCAGGCGGAGCCTGCCGCTGAGGTGGCGGATATTCTGCAAATTCCGGCCTTTCTCTGCCGCCAGACTGATCTGCTGGTGGCTGCCGCAAAGACCGGGCGGAGCATCAATATCAAAAAGGCGCAGTTCCTCGCCCCGTGGGATATGAAGAACTGTCTGGAGAAGGTGCGGCAGTCCGGCAACGACAACGTTATGCTCTGCGAGCGGGGAACCAGCTTCGGATATAACACGCTGGTGGTGGATATGACCGGCCTGCGTGTGATGAAGGATTTTGGCGTACCGGTGATTTTTGACGCCACCCACAGCGTCCAGAAACCCGGCGGGAATGGCACGAGCACTGGCGGAAACCGGGAGTATGTGGAGTATCTTGCCAAGGCTGCGGTAGCCGTGGGGGTGGACGGACTGTTTATGGAGACGCATCCGGATCCGGACCACGCAAAGTCAGACGGCCCCAACATGGTGCCGCTGAACGAGATGGAGACCCTGCTGAAGAAGCTGATTTTGGTGTATAACGCGGTACATACGGAGATTTGACATGGATATCGTAAAAGAAGCGCAATGGGTGTTTGACACTGAGATCGCCGCCTTGCAGGCGACCAAAGCCAGCCTTGGCGAGGATTTCGAGACGATTGTCCGGCTGGTAGTAAACTGCACGGGCAAGGTGATCATCACCGGCATGGGAAAGCCCGGCCACATCGGGACGAAAATTGCGGCATCTCTGGCGAGCTTGGGAACGCCGTCCTTCTTCATGCACCCCGGTGAAGCCATGCACGGCGACTTGGGCATGGTGGCGGAAAGCGACGTGGTCATTCTAATGAGCTACAGCGGAGAAAGCGATGAGATCGTCCGCCTGCTCCCCACGCTGCACGAGATCCATTGCACCACGGTGGCCATTACCGGAAATCCGAAGTCCACGCTGGCCATGGGATGCCAGCACCGCTTCTGTTTCCCGCATTTTGAAGAGGCATGCTATATGCACCTTGCGCCCACCAGCAGCACCACGGCGCTTCTGGTGCTGGGGGATGCCATTGCGGTGGTGGCCTCTAAGCTGCGCAACTACACAAAAAGCGACTTTGCGCTGCATCACCCCGCTGGTGCGCTGGGGAAAAAGCTGCTGGTGAAGGTGGAAAACATCATGCACACCGGCGCGGAGAACGCGGTGATCCCAGAGGGAAGTACCCTTCGCAATGCCATTGTGGAGATGAGCAGCAAGGGACTGAGCATGGTCACGGTGGTTGACGCGGAAAACAAGCTTAAAGGGATCATTACGGATGGTGACCTGCGCCGGATGCTGGAGCGGGGCGTAGATGTTTACAGCGAGATCGTTGACAACGTGATGACCAAATCCCCAAAGTTTATTGACCATCGGGATATGGCTGTCAACGCGCTGCAAAAGATGAGCGACCTGCGAATCACAGGGATGCCGGTCCTTGACGAAGACGGCTGCGTGGTTGGTTCTGTCCTGATGCAGGATATCTATAAGGCGGGAATCGTGAGATGAACGTGAAGCTGCTGGTTATGGACGTGGATGGCACCCTGACGGACGGCCATATTTATGTCGGCGCACAGGGTGAGGTCATGAAAGCCTTTGATGTGCGGGACGGGTACGCCATTGCGCACCTGCTTCCCGCGCACGGCATTGTGCCGGTAATTATTACGGGCCGCAGCTCTGAGATCGTCGCGCAGCGGGCAAAGGAATTGAAGATAACGGAGCTGTATCAGGGCGTTTCGGACAAGCTGGAGAAGCTGAAGACCATTGCTGCCGCATACGGTGCGTCTGCGGACGAGATTGCCTATATAGGCGATGATCTGAACGACCTTCCATGCATCAACTATTGTGGAACAACTGCCTGCCCCGCAGATGCCGTCCCGCAGGTGCTGGAAGTTGCAGACTATGTTTGCAGTCATAACGGCGGCCGAGGCGCAGTGCGGGAGTTTATTGACCGCATACTGGATGTTTAATTTAATTTATGCGCAGTCGCCAATGAGTATAATCACGGCGATTATCATCGGCGGCGCGCTATGGGGATATTTGTGCGCACATGCTGACCGGAGGAGATGGCGGCTTACAAACGCGCTTTTGCTGCTTGCCGCAACCCTCATCATCCTCTACGCCACCCTCCTCTCCCGCACACCCGGGACCTACGCCGCCGTCCTCACCCCCTTCGCCGCGCTTGCGGCCGCGCGGCAGCAGCCGGAGCTTTACCGGGAGATGCTGATGAACATCTTCCTCTTCTTCCCGCTGGGGCTGACGCTGTCCAACGCCCTGCCGCGAAGGTGGCACCGATGGCTCCGCATCGCCCTCACGACGCTGACCGGCTGCATCCTCAGCGCGGGAATTGAGTACGCGCAGTACCGCTTTGCTCTCGGCATGGCGGAGACGGACGACGTGGTCTGCAACACACTGGGCGCGTTCGTCGGCGCGTCCTCGCTGCTGCTGGCCCACGCCATGGAAAAACACAAGGAAAGGCCCACGACCATGACCCTGACTGCCACAGAAACGCAATTTCTGCATATCGCCAAGGCTGCCGTCTCCGGTGGGGAGCTGCCTACGGAGGCCGTGGACTGGCCTGCCATCTTCACGCTGGCAAACCAGCAGAAGTCGCTGCCAATCCTCTTCGAGGCCGCCCGCAAGACGCCTGCCGCCGGGGAGAACGCCCCGCTGTTTGCGGCCATCAAGCAGCAGGTCATCGGGCAGGTGCTGAACCAGACCGTGCGCTCAGCAGAGTTCGCCGACCTCTACCGCAGCCTCCGGGCCGCCGGACTGCACCCTGTTGTGGTGAAGGGGCAGCTTTGCAGCAGGCTTTACCCCCTGCGCGATCAACGCATCAGCGCGGACGATGACCTGTTCATCCCGGAGAGCGAGTTTTTCGCCTGCCATGAGGCGCTTCTTGCAAACGGCCTGACCACCGACACGCCCGCCGATGAGCTGCCCACGACGGACGAGGTGTCCTACACAAAAAAAGACAGCCCGCTTTACATCGAACTGCACCGCCACCTGTTCGACTCCGCCCAGGATGCCCACGACGAGCTGAATCACTTCTTCGTGGACATCGCGCCCGTGGAGGTGGACGGCTTCCTGACCATGCCGCCCCACGAGCACCTTCTGTACCTGATCCTGCACGCCTACAAGCACTTTGTGTACAGCGGCATCGGCCTGCGGCAGTTCTGCGACATCGGCCTCTGGGCGCAGGCGTACCACGATCAGATCGACTGGCAGCGCCTGCATGACCAGTGCGCCAGCGTCCACGCGGCGACCTTCGCCGCCGCGGCCTTCCGGATCGCCCGGACGTATCTGGACATCGACTTTGACCTGCCCGGGCTGTGGGATGGCGATGTGGACGTGGAGCCGCTGCTGCACGACACCCTTTGCGGCGGCGTGTACGGCTCCAACAGCTACACCCGCCTGCACTCGTCCACCGTGACGCTGAACGCCGTCAAGGCCAGCCGCACCGGCGGGAAAAGCAGCGTCCTGCGCACGGTGTTCCCCAAGCGGGAGTATCTGGAGCGGCGCTACCCGTACCTCAAAAAGCGCCCGTACCTGCTGCCCGTGGCGTGGGTGCAGCGCATTGTCCACTACGCCGGAGAACAGTCCGGCGCGGACAACAGCGCGTCCGGCTCCATCAAGCTGGGCAAGGAACGCATCGAGCTGATGAAGCGGTATGGGATTATAGATGAGAAGAAATAAGCAGAAGGGCTGTCCGTTTCGGAAAGCCCTTCTGTTGGAATATGGGGTGATTGGCGGGAAAGAAAAGCCCTGAAAATCTCGGATAGATTCAGTCTCCGCCCAAACTGCAAAGGTTTTTCCTCCCACGCAAACGAATTACACCCTTCCGCGCTTCTGTAAACCGTGAACAGTGTGCGCGGTTCCGAGTGACTTTGCGCGGCTCGGCGTGATCGTTCTCGTTTCCGTAAAGTGCAAAGGGCGCTTTTGTGGCCAGTGCATCGGATGGGAGATTTCAAATCGCTGGAACCGGGAATCCTGCATATAGTCCCTGATTTCCCGGTCGAGCCGCTTCCCGGTACGATCATTTTCGTGACCTCACGAAAATGGTCTGATACTCCGATCTCGCCGGTTTCACCTGACATCACAGCCCAGACAAGAAGGCCGGAGGACGCATGTCCTCCGGCCTGTTTCACCCCGTTGCAGCGGGCTCATTTTTCCTCAAAAACCACGCAAATTTACTGTACCATTTCTGTACCAAACGCGTAAAAATCCATATCGAGTTATATAGATTTTTATAATTTTCCGAATCTTTAGAACCGTTGATATATAAGGATTTATGGCGTTTTATCAACTTTTAGAAGGACTTCCGGGTACGGCGATACCTAATTTCACCCAATCGCCCGCGTGACCGGCCGGAATAGAGAAACAGCATAGCAGGGACGCGGCAGAATGGCCGCGTCCCTGCTGCTCTTATCAACACATGCCTGCCGCCCCGGGCCGGATCCAGAACATTTGTTTGAAAAAATCTGTTTACAGATAAAAATAATGGTGCTACAATAGAGTACTACGACAGAATACTGCATCCGGGAGGCGCTTATGGGAAAATTCAAGGTGGTATCGGAATACACCCCCAGCGGGGACCAGCCCCAGGCCATCGACACCCTGGCCAGCGGCATTGAAAACGGCCTGCGGGATCAGGTGCTGCTGGGCGTTACCGGCAGCGGCAAGACCTATACCATGGCCAAGGTCATCGAGCGGGTCCAGCGGCCCACCCTGGTGCTGGCCCACAACAAAACCCTGGCAGCCCAGCTGTGTGAGGAGTTCCGGGCCTTCTTCCCGGAAAACGCCGTGGAATACTTCGTGTCCTACTACGACTACTATCAGCCGGAGGCCTATATCCCCCACACGGACACCTTCATCGAAAAGGACGCCGCCATCAACGACGAGATCGAGCGCCTGCGCCACAGCGCCACCGCCGCCCTGTTTGAGCGGCGGGACGTCATCGTGGTGTCGTCGGTGTCCTGCATCTACGGGCTGGGAGACCCCATCGACTATGCCAACATGGTGATCTCCCTGCGCCAGGGGAAGGAGTACCCCCGGGACCAGCTGCTGCGCAAGCTGGTGGAGATCCGCTATGAGCGCAACGACATCGCCTTTGACCGGAATATGTTCCGGGTCCGGGGAGACACGGTGGAGATCTATCCGGTGTACGCCAACGGATATGCCATCCGGGTGGAGTTCTTCGGCGACGAGATCGACCGCATTTCCCAGATCAACCCCGTCACCGGTCAGGCCCAGCGGGTGCTCCAGCATGTGGCCATCTATCCCGCCAGCCACTACGTCACCACCAAGGACAAGATGGAGCGGGCGGCGGCGGAGATCGAACGGGAGCTGGCGGAGCGGAAAAAGTGGTTTGAGGATCATGGCAAGCTCATCGAGGCCCAGCGCATTGACCAGCGCACCCGGTATGACCTGGAGATGATGCGGGAGCTGGGCTACTGCACCGGCATCGAAAACTATTCCCGGGTCATCTCCGGCCGGGCGCCGGGCTCCCCGCCCACCACCCTGCTGGACTATTTCCCGGAGGATTTCCTGCTGTTCGTGGATGAGAGCCATGTGACCCTGCCCCAGGTGCGGGCCATGTACAACGGGGACCGGGCCCGGAAGGAGAGCCTGGTGGAATACGGCTTCCGCCTGCCCTGCGCCTTCGACAACCGGCCTCTGAAATTCCCGGAATTTGAGGAGCGGTATCACCAGGCGGTGTTTGTGTCCGCCACTCCCGGGGACTATGAGCGTGAACACGCCGACCAGGTGGCCGAGCAGGTGATCCGGCCCACGGGCCTGCTGGACCCCCGGGTGGAGGTGCGCCCCGTGGAGGGGCAGATCGACGACCTGGTGGACGAGATCCGCCTGCGGATCGGGAGAAACGAGCGGACCCTGGTGACCACCCTCACCAAGCGCATGGCCGAGGACCTGACGAACCACATGAAGGGCCTGGGCCTGCGGGTGCGGTATATGCACTCCGACGTGGCCGCCATCCAGCGGATGGAGATCATCCGGGACCTGCGGCTGGGCGAATTTGACGTGCTGGTGGGCATCAACCTGCTGCGGGAGGGCCTGGACCTGCCGGAGGTGAGCCTGGTGGCCATTCTGGACGCCGACAAGGAGGGCTTCCTCCGCAGCGAAACCAGCCTGATCCAGACCATCGGCCGGGCCGCCCGGAACGCCCAGGGCCTGGTGATCCTGTATGCCGACACCATCACCCCCTCCATGCGGGCGGCCATGGAGGAGACCCAGCGCCGCCGGGAGAAGCAGGACGCCTATAACAAGGCCCACGGCATCGTGCCCCAGACCATCCGCAAGGACGTGCGCAAGGTGCTGGAGATCTCCAAGGACGCCCAGCAGGAGCAGCAGGCCGGCCGCCGCAAGCTCACCGACGCTGAGCGGGAGGCCACCATCCGCCGTCTGGAGAAGGAAATGAAGGAAGCCAGCAAGATGCTGGAGTTTGAATACGCCGCCCTGCTGCGCGATCAGATCATCGCCCTGCGGGGGGAGAAATGAGGAAGCGCCATGCCCCATGTTCCCACCGTGGATATCCGCCGCCTGGGGGATATCCGCTTCGATACCCAGCTGGAAAAGGCCCTGGCCCCCAGTCCGGACTATGACGTGCAGCAGTGGCTGTTCGTCCCCAATGAATACACCGAGTACCGGTACATCCTGGGCACCCGGGGGAAAAAGCCCCTGATCTGCATCGGCATCAACCCCTCCACCGCCCGGCCCGGGGACCTGGACCCCACCCTGAAAAGCGTGGAGCGGGTGGCCCGGAACAATGGCTTCGACTCGTTCATCATGTTCAATGTCTACGCCCAGCGGGCCACCTCCCCGGACGATATGGAGCCGGAGTGCAACCCGGAGCTGCACCGGGAGAATATGCGGGCCTTCGCCTATGCCCTGTCCCTGAATCCCCGGCCGGTGGTGTGGGCCGCCTGGGGGACCATCATCGAAAAGCGCCCCTACCTCTGGACCTGTCTGGAGGATATGATCGCGCTGGGCCGGGAATACGGCGCCCAATGGGTCACCTGCGGCCGCCGCTCCAAGGCCGGGCATCCCCACCACCCCCTGTACCTGCGGGCGGACTCCGTCACGGAGCCCTTCGACCCGGAGGCATACGTCCTGGCCCAGCAGGCCCGGGCCGCCGCGGCTCCCCGGGGCCGCCGGAAGCGGGTATGAGGAGAGGCCATGGAAAAAAACCGGCTTGACCTCAGCGCGTTTGACCTGAAGTTGCTGGCCATGGCTGCCATGCTGGCGGACCACATCGGCTATCTGTTTTTTCCCCAGGCCCTCTGGATGCGGTGCGTGGGGCGGCTGGCCTTCCCCATCTTCGCCTTTCAGGTGGCCGAGGGATGGTATAGGACCTGTAACCGGCGGAGGTATTTTCTGCGGCTGGCCCTGTGCGGCCTGCTGTCGGAGATTCCCTTCGACCTGGCCATAGGCGGCCAACCGATAGACCCCGGGTACCAGAACGTCCTTTGGACCTTCTGCATCGCGGCGGCGGCCCTTTGGGCCATGGAGGCCCTGCAGCGGCGGCTGCAGATCCCCCTGCCCCTGGCGGCGCTGCCGGCCGCAGGGGCGGGCTATCTGCTGGGGGAGGCGCTGCAATCCGACTATTTCGGTCCCGGGGTGCTGACGGTGCTGGTGTTCGCCCTGTGCCGCCAATGGCATATAGGGCGGCTTCCGGAGCTGGCGGCCATGCTGGTGATCAACGGCTGGCTGCTGCCCAGCGCCGATATGACCCTCTGGGGCGTCACCCTGCCGGTGGAGCTGCTGGCCACGGCGGCCCTGCTCCCCATCTGGCTGTACCGGGGCCGTCAGGGCCCCCACGGCCCCTGGCTCCGGTGGGTATGGTACGGCTTTTACCCGGCCCACCTGCTGATGCTGTGGCTGATTGATACCAAAACCTGTTAAAAAGCTTGAAAAGCTTTTTATAGCACCGAAGGTGCGTCAGGTTTTGTATGAGACGGCACAGCGTGTTTTCACACGCTGTGTGTGCGCGCAGCGCACAGGATTCTTGATTCATTTTTTTGAATCAAGAATCCGTATTATAGAATCATTTGGTAAGACAAGGAGGCACACAATGGCCAAGAAGGAAGAAAAAACCAACGTCATGCGGACGCTGGACCAGAAGAAGATCGCCTATATCCCCCACGCCTACGACCCCGACGGCCCCATCGACGGGGTGTCCGTGGCCCGGACCCTGGGCCAGGACCCGGCCTGCGTGTTCAAGACCCTGGTGACCCGGGGGGCCAGCGGCGGCTATTACGTTTTCGACATCCCGGCAGCGGAGAACCTGGACCTGAAAAAGGCCGCCCGGGCGGTGGGGGAGAAGTCCGTGGCCATGCTGCCCCAGAAGGAGCTGCTGCCCCTGACCGGCTATGTCCACGGCGGGTGCAGTCCCGTGGGCATGAAAAAATCCTTCCCCACGGTGTTCCACCGGACGGCGGCAGATCTTCCCACCATCATGGTGTCGGCGGGCCGCATCGGCCGCCAGGTCCAGTGCGACCCCAAGGACCTGCTGGCCCTGCTGGGGGCCAAAACGGCGGATATTATCGTGGAATGAGGACAAATCACCATGCAGGATCATATTTTCATCAAAGGCGCCCGGGAGAATAACCTGAAAAACATCGACGTCACCATCCCCCGGGACAAGCTGGTGGTGCTGACGGGGCTGTCCGGGTCCGGGAAATCCTCCCTGGCCTTCGACACCATCTATGCCGAGGGCCAGCGCCGGTATGTGGAGAGCCTGTCCAGCTATGCCCGGATGTTCCTGGGCCAGATGGACAAGCCCGACGTGGACTATATCGACGGCCTGTCCCCGGCCATCTCCATCGACCAAAAGACCACCAGCAAGAACCCCCGCTCCACCGTGGGCACGGTGACGGAGATCTACGACTATCTGCGCCTGCTGTGGGCCCGGGTGGGCACCCCCCACTGCCCCAAATGCGGCAAGGAAATCAAGCAGCAGACCATCGACCAGATCATCGACCAGATCATGGCCCTGCCGGAGGGCACCCGCATCCAGGTGCTGGCCCCGGTGGTCCGGGGCCGCAAGGGCGAGCACGCCAAGGTGTTTGAGGACGCCCGGCGCTCCGGCTATGTCCGGGTCCGGGCCGACGGAAACCTCTATGACCTGTCCGAGGACATTCCCCTGGAGAAGAACAAGAAGCACAACATCGAGATCGTGGTGGACCGTCTGATCGTCCGCCCCGACGGGGCCCAGCGGCTGACGGACTCCGTGGAGACCGCCTCCCACCTGTCCGGCGGCATCGTGCTGGTGAACCTGGTGCGGGAAGGGCAGGACCTGACCTTTTCCCAGAATTACGCCTGCGACGACTGCGGCATCAGCATCGAGGAGCTGACGCCCCGGATGTTCTCCTTCAACAACCCCTTCGGGGCCTGCCCCACCTGCACGGGCCTGGGCATGCAGCTGAAGGCGGACCCGGCGCTGATCATCCCCGACGACCGGCTGTCTATCTTAGATGGGGCCATCGTGGCCCCGGGGTGGAACTCCATCCGCTCCGACGGCATCAGCCGCATGTATTTCGAGGCCCTGGCCAAGGCCTATCACTTCTCCCTGCAAACCCCGGTGGCCCAGCTGCCGGAGGAGGTGCGGGACGTCATCCTCTACGGCACCAAGGGCCAGAAGCTGGAGCTGCACTATGACCAGCCCCGGGGCCGGGGCACCCTGTACCAGCCCTTCGAGGGCGTCGCCAACAACCTGGAGCGCCGGTATCAGGAAACCCAGTCCGACGCCAGCAAGCGGGAGATCGAGGAGTTCATGACCCAGTGCCCCTGCCCGGCGTGTAAGGGCCGCCGCCTGCGGCCCGAGGCCCTGGCGGTGACGGTGGGGGACCTGTCCATTATGGAGGCCACAGAGCTGCCGGTGGACCGGGAGCTGGAATTCTTCAACGCCCTGACCCTGACCCCCACCCAGCAGCTCATCGCCGCCCAGATTCTCAAAGAGATCCGCTCCCGGCTGGGCTTCCTGCAATCCGTGGGCCTGAGCTACCTGACCCTGTCCCGGTCCAGCGGCACCCTGTCCGGCGGTGAAAGCCAGCGCATCCGCCTGGCCACCCAGATCGGCAGCAGTCTTATGGGGGTGCTGTATATCCTGGACGAGCCGTCCATCGGCCTGCACCAGCGGGACAACGACAAGCTGCTGGCCACCCTGAAGCGGCTGCGGGACCTGGGCAACACCCTGATCGTGGTGGAGCACGACGAGGACACCATGCGCGCCGCCGACTATCTCATCGACATCGGCCCCGGGGCCGGGGCCCACGGCGGACAGGTCATGGCCGCCGGCACGCCGGAGGAGGTCATGGCCAATCCCAACAGCCTGACGGGCCAGTATTTAAGCGGCAAAAGGTCCATTCCCGTGCCGGAAAAGCGCCGCCCCGGCAGCGGGGAATTTCTCACCGTCCGGGGTGCGGCGGAAAACAATCTGCGGCATATCGACGTATCCGTCCCCCTGGGGACCTTTACCTGCGTTACCGGCGTGTCCGGCTCCGGGAAATCCTCTCTGGTCAACGAGATCATCTTCAAGCGCCTGGGGGCAGACCTGAACCGCATGAAGGCCCGGCCCGGCCGGCACGACGCCATAGAGGGCGAGGAGTTCCTGGACAAGGTGGTGGGCATCGACCAGAGCCCCATCGGCCGCACCCCCCGCTCCAATCCCGCCACCTATACGGGGCTGTTCAACGAGATCCGCAATCTGTTCGCCGCCACCCAGGAGGCCAAGGCCCGGGGCTACGGCCCGGGACGATTCTCCTTCAACACCAAGGGCGGCCGCTGCGAGGCCTGCTGCGGCGACGGCATGCTGAAGATCGAGATGCACTTCCTGTCCGACGTATATGTCCCCTGCGAGGTGTGCCACGGCAAGCGCTACAACCGGGAAACCCTGGAGGTGAAATACAAGGGCAGGAGCATCGCCGACGTGCTGGACATGACGGCGGAGGAGGCGCTGGAATTTTTCGCCCCGGTGCCCAGGATCGCCGAAAAGCTGCGGACCCTGTGCGATGTGGGCCTGGGCTATGTGAAGCTGGGCCAGTCCTCCACCACGCTGTCCGGCGGCGAGGCCCAGCGGGTGAAGCTGGCCACGGAGCTGTCCCGCCGGGCCACGGGCCGCACCTTCTATATCCTGGATGAGCCCACCACCGGCCTGCACTCCGACGACGTGAAGAAGCTGCTGGAGGTTTTGCAGCGGCTGGTAGATGCCGGGAACACGGTGCTGGTCATCGAGCACAACCTGGACGTGATCAAATCCGCCGACTGGATCATCGACCTGGGGCCGGAGGGCGGCTCCGGCGGCGGCACTCTGGTCTGCGCCGGAACGCCGGAGACCGTGGCCGCCTGCCCGGCGTCCTATACCGGCCAGTACCTGAAAAAATATCTGCACTAAACCAAGGGGCTGTCGAAAAACACGTTTCTGTCATTCCGAGGAGCGAAGCGACGTGGGAATCCGTTGATTTGCCGCCTGCGGGCGGCAAACTCTGCGAGACTTTTTCTGAAAAACAGGGGAGAGGGGCGCGCCCCCTCTCCCTTTGTTAATGCGCCTTTACACGTTGCGCGCATTTTTAACGCCATATTTACGGCAAAAACACTTGAAAAATGTAAAATTGTTGTACTTTACCAAAAAGATTGTTAAAATTTCGGCGAAACATTAATTGTAAACAGGACCGCACTCCTATACAATAGAAGCAGAGACAGCCCGGCCCCGCGCAGAGGCCCGGCCAGGACAGCGGGGGAGGGGACCCCTCCTCCGGACATATTAAAGGAGAGTGAGTCTGTGTTCAAGAAATTCACCAACGGCTGCGTTCGCGTGGTCAACCGATGGCTGCCGGATGCCTTCCTGTTTGCCATCATCCTGAGCATCATCGTTTTCATCGGCTCCATGTGCGCCACGAAGATGGGCCCCCTGCAGGTCCTCAACGCCTGGGGCGATTCCAAGGGCTTCTGGGGCCTGCTGAGCTTCTCCATGCAGATGGCCCTGGTGCTGGTGTTCGGCTCCGCCATGGCCGCCGCCAAGCCCTGCAAAAAGGCCCTGCGGGCCGCCGCCGGTCTGTGCCACAACAATATGCAGGCCATCGTGGTCACCACCTTCATCTCCACCATCTGCTGCTGGCTGAACTGGGGCTTCGGCCTGATCGCCGGCACCCTGCTGGCCAAGGAAGTGGTGCGCCGGGTCCCCACCGTGGACTATCCCCTGCTGATCGCCTCCGCCTATTCGGGCTTCGTCATCTGGCACGCGGGCCTGTCCGGCTCCATCCCCCTGGACCTGGTGGCCGGTAAGGACTTCGGCGGTGTGCTGTATCAGGCCCCCATCACCGACACTGTGTTCCATCCTATGAACCTGATCATGGTGGGCGTCATTCTGTTTGTCATGCCCCTTGTGAACTACGCCATGCACCCCGACAAGGACCACACCGTGTGCATCGACCCCACTCTGCTGGAGGACGAGGCCGAGCGCACCTATGAGGTCAAGACTCCCGCCGACAAGGTGGAGCACTCCAAGCTCCTGTGGGCCATCACCCTGGTGGGCGGCTTTGTGTACATCGTCTATTACTTCGTTCAGAACGGCTTCACCCTGGGCCTGAACATCGTGAACATGATCTTCCTCTTCCTGGGCATTCTGCTCCACGGCGACCTGCGCCGCTATGTGGACGCCATCTCCGACGCCGCCGGCGGCGCTGCCGGTGTGCTGCTGCAGTTCCCCTTCTATGCCGGTATCATGGGCATGATGGTGGCCGCCAATGCCGAGGGCGTGTCCCTGGCGGGCGTCATCTCCGAGTTCTTCGTGAGCGTCTCCAACAACGTCACCTTCCCCATGCTGTCCTTCCTGGCAGCCGGTGTGGTGAACTTCTTCGTTCCCTCCGGCGGCGGCCAGTGGGCCGTGCAGGGTCCCATCATGATGCCTGCCGGCGCGGCTATGGGCATCGAGAATGGCCGCACCGCCATGGCCATCGCCTGGGGCGACCAGTGGACCAACATGATCCAACCCTTCTGGGCCCTGCCCGCTCTGGGTATCGCCAAGCTGTCCGCCCGGGACATCATGGGCTACCTGGTCATCGTCACCCTGTTTGTGGGCGTGGTGGCCTGCCTGGGCTTCCTGGCCTGGGCCGCCTGGTTCTGATCTGCTTTCCCGGACATTCCGAAACCCAAGGGGTGAGGGGACCTTCTCCTCACCCCTTTGACCCGTCAGGCAGCTTGTCAAAAATCCCTTTTGGCAAGCTGCCTGATAATCTTTCATTGCCGATTGACGAAATCCGCACATTGTGATATTATAAACACACACGACATAGGGCGGGCCTGGGTCCGCCCTATGCTCCGGGTACGGCTGTACCCCTTATGAATTAGGAAAGAAGGAACGACCATGTATCGCATCGTGACCAAAGAAGCGTTGAAACCCACCGTGATCCTGTATGAGATCGAGGCTCCTATGGTTGCCAGGAAGGCACAGCCCGGCCAGTTCATCATCCTGCGGGTGGATGAAAACGGCGAGCGCATCCCCATCACCATCCATGACTATAACCGCGAAAAGGGCACCGTTACCATCATTGTCCAGACCGTGGGCGCCACCACCGAAAAGCTCAGCCACAAGCAGCAGGGCGAGTATCTGCACGACTTCGTGGGCCCCCTGGGCAAGCCCACCGAAACCGAGGGCAAGAAGAAGGTCTGCGTCGTCGGCGGCGGCGTGGGCTGCGCCATCGCGTATCCCGTTCTGAAGAAGTTCCATGACTGCGGCGCAGAGGTCCACGCCGTGGTGGGCTTCAAGAGCAAGGACGTGGTCATTCTGGAGGACAAGTTCAAGGCCGTTTCCTCTGTGCTGAAGGTCTGCACCGACGACGGCTCCTATGGACAGAAGGGCCTGGTCACCGAGGCCCTGAAGCAGCTGCTGGACGAGGGCAACCAGTATGACGAGATCTTCGCCATCGGCCCCATGGTGATGATGAAGTTCGTCTGTAAGACCACCGCCCCCTATGGCGTGCCCACCACCGTGTCCATGAGCCCCATCATGATCGACGGCACCGGCATGTGCGGCGGCTGCCGCCTGACCGTTGGCGGCGAGACCAAGTTTGCCTGCGTGGACGGCCCCGACTTCGACGGCCAGCAGGTGGACTGGGATCTGGCTGTCAAGCGCAACCAGATGTATCACGATTTCGAGGTGCGCAAGCACGAGGAAGTCTGCAATCTGTTCAAGCAGGAGGTAAAGTAACATGGCTGCCAAGATCAATATGCGTCTGGATAAGAACGAGATGCCCTCTCAGGACCCCAACGTCCGGAATAAGAACTTCCTGGAGGTGGCCCTGGGCTACACCGAGGAGCAGGCTCTGGACGAGGCCGCCCGCTGCCTCCACTGCAAGAATCATCCCTGCGTGGACGGCTGTCCCGTGAACGTCCGCATTCCCGAGTTCATCGCCAAAATCGTGGAGCGGGATTACGAGGGCGCTTATCAGGTCATCCACCAGACCAGCTCCCTGCCCGCCGTGTGCGGCCGCGTCTGCCCCCAGGAGAGCCAGTGCGAGATGCACTGCGTCCGGGGCAAGAAGGGCGACCCCGTGGGCATCGGCCGTCTGGAGCGCTTTGTGGCCGACTGGCACAACGCCCACAGCACCGAGGCCCCCGAAAAGCCCCAGCCCAACGGCCACAAGGTGGCGGTGGTGGGTTCCGGCCCTGCGGGCCTGACCTGCGCCGGCGACCTGGCCAAGAAGGGCTATGAGGTCACTGTGTTCGAGGCTCTGCACCTGGCCGGCGGCGTGCTGGTTTACGGCATCCCCGAGTTCCGTCTGCCCAAGAGCATCGTCCAGAAGGAAGTGGACGGTCTGAAGGCCATGGGCGTGAAGGTGGAGACCAACACCGTGGTGGGCCGCACCATCACCATCGACGAGCTGATGGAGGAGAACGGCTTCGAGGCCGTGTTCGTGGGCTCCGGCGCGGGCCTGCCCATGTTCATGCACATTCCCGGCGAGAACCTGAAGGGCGTGTACTCCGCCAACGAGTTCCTGACCCGCATCAACCTGATGAAGGCGTACCGCGAGGATTCCGACACCCCCATCATGGACCTGAAGGGCAAGAAGGTGGCCGTTGTAGGCGGCGGCAACGTGGCCATGGACGCCGCCCGCTGCTCCAAGCGCCTGGGCGCCGACGTGTACGTGGTCTATCGCCGGGGCATGGAGGAGCTGCCTGCCCGTCATGAGGAAGTGGAGCACGCCATCGAGGAGGGCGTGGTGTTCAAGACCCTGAACAACCCCGTTCAGATCAACGGCGATGAGCAGGACTGCGTCAAGAGCATGACCTGCATCGAGATGGAGCTGGGCGAGCCTGACGCTTCCGGCCGCCGCCGTCCCGTGGAGAAGAAGGGCAGCGAGTTCGAGCTTCCCGTGGACGCTGTGATCATGTCCCTGGGCACCACCCCCAACCCCCTCATCAAGTCCACCACCAAGGGCCTGGAGGTCAACAAGAAGGGCGGTATCATCGTCAACGAGGACGGCCTCACCTCCCGCCAGGGCGTGTACGCCGGCGGCGACGCCGTTACCGGTGCTGCCACCGTGATCCTGGCCATGGGCGCAGGCAAGCTGGGCGCCAAGTCCATCGACGAGTACCTGAGCAACAAGTAAATCTACGCTATACATAACGAGAGCGGCGCTGCCAGGCAGCGCCGCTCTTTTTATAGCTTATTTCTTCAGCTCGTCCACCATCTGGTGATAGCCCTTGGCCATAAACGCCAGGTCAGAGGCGATGGCAATATAGGACGCGCCCAGGTCCCGGTATTTCCGGGCAGCCTCCGTGGTGCCCACGAAGATACCGAAGGGCTTTTCGTTTGCGTTGCAGGTATCAATGACCTGCCGCACCACCTGCTGGACCTCCGGATGGGCCGGATCCCCGGGATGTCCCAGAGACTGGCTGATATCCATAGGGCCGATGAACAGCACGTCAATATCCTCCCGCCGGCACAGCTCCTCCGTGTGGGCGGCGGCGTCCTTGTTCTCAATGTGCACCACGTTGATCAGCCCCTCGTTGGAGTCCTGCATATAGCGGAACTTCTCCTTGGTGCCGTATCCGGCGGAGCGCTGGGCAAAGGACAGCCCCCGGACGCCCCGGGGCGCGTACTTCGTAATGGAGATGGCCCGGTCGATCTCCTCCACGGTGGACAGTCCCGGAATCTGCACGCCGGAAGCGCCCAGATCCAGCGCCTTGAGAATATAAGGCTCTGTGCCCTCCGGCACCCGGACGATGGTGGGCAGGCCCACGCTGTCCGCTGCCCGCAGCAGATCCAACAGCAGCATCTGGTCACAGGGGGCATGCTCCGTGTCCACGATGGCGAAGTCCATCCCCGCCAGGCCCAGCACCTCCATGGCGGTGGGGTCGGCCAGCTTCACGAAGGTGCCGACCTGCGTTTCCCGGCGGCGCAGCTTTTCCTTCAGCTCCCGGGCAATCATTTGACGTACTCCTCCCGTTTGGGGGTAAAGATATCGAAGTTCACCAGAACCTCATCGCCCACCACCTCGGCATAGTGCATCAGATTGGGAGGGATCACCAGCATGCCGCCGGGAGTCAGACGGAACACCTGGTCCTCGATGTGGTAGTCGCACACGCCGGCGGCGATGTAAGCGATCTGCTCAAAGGGATGCTTGTGGGGCCGGGGCTCATGGTGGGGCTGCAGCTCGTTCATGGCGAAGGTAGCGCCCTCGCCGGTGAAGGCCTTGCGGCGCACGCCGGGGCGCACCTCAGTCCAGGGCAGGTCCGCCCAGTTGGCACAATTGTAAATCATAACAGGTTCCTCCTTGATAAAATGTTCGTCCGGCCGGTCAGCGGGTCTCCAGGCCCAGCAACCAGGCGGGATTGTGATAGGTCATGACCTCCATCTGCTCCTGGGTGAGGCCGCAGGCCCCCTGCAGTATGGATTGGAAAACAACCGCCGTTTCAAGGAAAGCTCTTTGACGGAAAGCTCCACCTGAAATGAAAAGAGCCGCTTACTCCGATTGGGAATAAGCGGCTCGAACTCTATTCAGATGTATACGACCTTCAGCTTTTTTCGCTTTGCGCCGGTCAGCTTCACCAGCAAATCGTCAACGGCATCCGTGTATTTGCCTTGACGGATAAGCGCGTTTTTCAGGTCTATGAGGGATTTGATAACCTCCGACCGTTCCTGCTCGGTCAGATAGATATGATACTTCTGTTCTTTCATTGTCCGGCACCTCCTGACGCTTCCATTATACTCCGGCAGCTGCAAAAACGCAAAGATGCGATTATACTATATATGCGGATAGCAACAAGGCTCCAACCTTGCCGGTTGAAGCCCTGTTGCTGCCTTTGCGAATGCCACTTTTCTGTTCGTTTGAAATTATCGCCTTAGTGGGCTGTGCCATTGTGCAGACTCCCTACTTGACCGGTGTACTTGTTGTAAAATTTTTCTTATTTCTGGGAGAGCGGAAGGAAGCCGCTGCCCTGGGTGCGGATCTCCCGCAGATAGTTGTACAGGGTGGCCTGTGAAATGTCCAGCAGCTCGCAGACCTGGGGTACCGAGTCCTTCAGCTGGAACACACCCTTCTCCTCCAGCTTGCGCAGGATCCGCAGCTTGACCTCTTTGGAGCCCAGGGCCGAGGGCTTGCCCACGGTTTTGATGATGTCGGCGATGACCAGCTTGGAATAGTCGGCGATGGTCAGGTCGGAGCCCATGGCCTCCGGCGATTCGAAGGGCATCACGTTCATCAGCGAGTCCAGCATCTTCTTGGCCTGATCCAGGGCCGTCAGGTTCACCGTGAAGCACAGCATGGCCTCATACGCCCCGTTTTCGTCAAAGAACATCATGGTGGTGGACTTGTGCAGCTCACCGTTGTTCTTCCGGGTCAGGCGCACCACCGTGCCGTTGTTGGCCCGGGTCTCGTCCTCGAAATATTTGAACACGCTCTCCTCCATCTGCTGGCCCTGCTCCCGGCCGGAGATGTGCCCGTTGGCGATAAAGGCGATGCGGTGGTCGCCGTCGTGCACCACGGCCTCGCAGGTTTCGCCCAGCGACAGCGAAATGCCCTTGGCGATCTGAATCAGTCTGTTTACCATATCCATGGAGGGGTCCCCTTCTCTTTGAAAAATTCTTACAAGTATTATACCATATCCGGATGAAAATTCCAATATTCCCCCGTGTAAAATTTCGCCGCGCAAATGCGCACCCGGCGTGGAGGGCCGGGTGCGCATCTGCATGGTATGGGAAAAATGAGGAAGAAAATGTGCGGTATAAGGAGAGAAAGCGCCGGGGAGTGGAAAGGCGTCTCCCCGGCGCGGGATGAGGTCAGACGCTCTGCAGACCCACCTGATAGGCCTTCAGGTTGGCCTCCAGGAACTTGGCCGGCACCTTCCTGCGGATCAGGGACGTCCAGTCATACTGCTCCAGGCCCAGCTTCTTCACCAGGGCCCCCAGCAGGATGATGCTGGCCACGCGGATGGTGCCCAGCTGCTGGGCCAGCTCCGTGGCCCGGATGGGGCATACATGCTCCACCGTCTGTTCCAGCTGCTCGATGGCGTCGTGGGGATAGGAGGCCTTCCCCATCTTCACGGGGATGGGCAGGATCTCGTTGTCGTTGACGATCAGGGTGCCGCCGGCCTTCAGCAGCTTCAGCCAGCGCAGGGCCTCGATCTTCTCAAAGGCCACCACCACGTCGGCCTCGCCGTCGGCGATGATGGGGGCGTACACGGCGTCGCCATACTTGACCATGCAGTTGACGCTGCCGCCCCGCTGGGACAGGCCGTGCTGCTCGGTTTTTTTCACGTCGAAGCCCAGGTCCACCAGGCCCTCAATGAGGATATCAGAGGTCAGAACGGTGCCCTGACCGCCCACGCCCACAATGGCGATGGATCTCGTGTTGGACATATCACTCGCCCTCCTTCTCAATGGCGCCGAAGGGGCAGATTTGCTGGCAGATGGTGCACCCGTTGCAGTCCTCGGTGGAAATGGACACGCCGTTCTCACCCACCGTCAGGGCGGGGCAGGCGGTCTTGTTGATGCACACCTTGCAGCTGCGGCACTTGTCGGCGTTGACGCGGCAGTGCTGGCCCTTGCGGTGGGCGATAACGCTCTTGAGCAGGGCGCAGGGCTGGCGCACGATGACCACAAACAGGTCCTCGGCCTCATAGGCCTCCTTCACCACGGCGGCGGTGGCCTTCAGGTCATAGGGGTCCACGGTGCGCACGTTCTCCGGCTTCACGCCGCAGCCCAGCACCAGGGTCCTGATGTCCACGGCGGTGGTAACGTCCTTCATCAGGGTCACGCCGGTGACGGGGTTGTCCTGGTGGCCGGTCATGCCGGTGGTGCTGTTGTCCAGGATGAAGATGCTGGTCTTTGCGCCGTTATACACGGCGTTGATCAGGCCCGTAATGCCGGAGTGGAAGAAGGTGGAGTCGCCGATAAAGGAGAACACCTTCAGACCCCGCTGAGCAAAGCGCTCCACCCGCTCGAAGCCGTGACCGGCGGTGATGCTGCCGCCCATGTCGATCTGGGTGTGGGTCACGCTGAAGGGAGGGTTGATGTTCAGGGCATAGCAGCCGATGTCGCCGGTGGCCACGATCTTGCCGTTATACTTGCTGATCTCGTGATAGATGCCCCGGTGCGGACAGCCTGCGCAGAAGCTGGCCGGACGCACCGGCGCCTGAACGGGAGCCTCATAGGCGGCGCTGACGCCGGGCAGACCCAGAGCCCGCCGGATGATGTCGGCGGAATACTCCAGATACAGGGGCAGAACCGCCTTGCCGGTGCACTCGATGCCCAGACCCCGGACATAGTCCTCGATAAACGGGTCCAGCTCCTCCAGAACATAGAGCTTGTCCACCTGGGCGGCAAACTCCCGGATCTTGCGGTCGGGCATGGGATAGGTGAAGCCCAGCTTCAGATAGGAAGCGCCGTCGCCGAACACCTCCCGGGCATACTGATAACAGATACCGGCGCAGATCACGCCGATCTTGGTGTCGTGCAGCTCCACGCGGTTCAGGTCCGTCTCGTTGGAGAACTCCTGCAGCCGCACCAGCCGCTCCTCCACGGTCTTGTGCTTGTTCCGGGCCAGGGCGGGGATGTTGGTGTTTTTCATGATGTCCCGCTCATAGTGCTTCACGGGAACCTCCACCCGGTCCTCCAGGGTGACGATGCTGCTGCCGTGGTTTACCCGGACGGTGGTGCGCAGCATGAAGGGGGTGTCGAACTGCTCGGACAGCTCAAAGGCCCGCTTGGTGAAGTCCTTGCACTCCTGGCTGTCGGCAGGCTCCAGCATGGGCATCTTCATGTGGGGGGCGAAATGACGGCTGTCGGGCTCGGTGCCGGAGCTGTTCATGCCGGGGTCGTCGGCGCAGACATACACCAGGCCGCCGGTGGCCCCGATATACACGGAGGGGAACACCGCGTCGGAGGCCACGTTCATGCCGAAGTGCTTCATGGCCGCCATGGCCCGGGCGCCGGCCATGGACGCGCCGATGGCCACCTCCGCCGCCACCTTCTCGTTGACGGACCACTCGGAATATACCTCTTTATACTTGGAAAGGTTCTGTAAAATCTCGGTGCTGGGGGTTCCGGGATAGGCCGAGGCCACCGAACAGCCCGCTTCGTATGCGCCGCGGGCGATGGCCTCATTGCCCAGCATGACTTGTTTCATGGCTGAGTCTCTCACTTTCTCAAAGGATAATCGTTGTTGTAATATGTATCCTGCAAAACGCAGCTTTGGCTTGCAGGTCTATTGTATTATATTTTTCTTCTAATCGCAAGATGATAATTAGAAAAATTTTATAAATTTCTCTTTTCTTTTCCGGACGGGTGTGGTATACTCCCCTTTGAAAGGACGAGGAAGCCCCGATTTCTCCGGAAGAAAGGATGATTCCATGAAAAAACTGCTGATCGTGAACCCCGGCTCCACCTCCACCAAGGTGGCGGTCTATTGCGGTTCTGAAAGAAAATTCTCCGAAACCATCTCTCCCCCGGCCCAGGAGCTGCAGCCCTTCGCCAACGTGCTGGACCAGGCGGACTACCGCGCCGGGGTCATTGCCCGCTGCCTGGTGCAGGCCGGGCTCAGCGGCCAGGTGGACGCCATCGTCCTCACCGGCGGCGTCATCTATTCCCAGGCCTTCCGGCAGCTGCTGCTCTCCCGCATCTCCTATCTGGCCCGGGTGATCTGCAAGCCCGGCGAGGAGGAGATGGACAGCCTGGCCTATTACCTCAACGCCGTCCTCACCGGCGAGCTCCAGCCCAAGGAATATAACTGATTACATCATTACATATAAGAAAGGAACCTCCCGCTATGGAACAGATCCGCAATTTTGACCAGCTGCTGCAGGCAGCCCTGACCCACGGCCGCAAGGGCATCGCCGTGGCCGCCCCCTATGACAAGAACACCCTGCTGGCCGTGAAGGACGCCCTGGCCTCCGGCCTGGCCGCCCCCCAGCTTTTCGGCGACGTGGAGCGCATGCTGCCCCTGCTGGAGCAGGTGCAGCTGGACGCCGGAGCGGTGAAGCTGACGGACGTTCGGGATACGGCCCAGACCATCGACGCCGCCATTGAGTCCATCCGCAGCGGCGAAAACCAGATCCTCATGAAGGGCGCCGTGTCCACCGGCACCCTGCTCAAGCATGCCCTGGACCGGACCCGGGGCCTGAACATCGGCCGCCTGGCCAGCCACCTGATCGTTCTGCAGATCCCCGGCCTGGACCGGCTGCTCATCAGCACCGACGGCGGCCTGAACATCGCCCCCACCCTGACGGAAAAGGCGGATATCCTCCGCAACGCCATCGACGTGGCCCGGGCCCTGGGCATCGAGACCCCCAAGGCCGCCTGCCTGGCCGCCGTGGAAACGGTGAACCCCAAGATGCAGGCCACCGTGGACGCCGCCTGCCTGTGCAAGATGGCGGACAGGGGGGCCTTCCCCGGGGCCGTGGTGGAGGGCCCCCTGGCCATGGACAACATCCTCTCCGCCGAGGCTGCCAGGAAAAAGGGCATCGACTCCCCGGTGCCCGGCCATGCCGACATCATCCTGGCCCCGTCCATCGAGGTGGCCAACACCTTCTCCAAGACCCTGAACTATCTGATGCACTCCTCCAACGCCGGCATCGTTATGGGAGCCGCCGCCCCCATCATCCTGCCCTCCCGGGCCAGCGACCCGGCGTCCAAGTATGCCTCCCTGGCCATGGGCGTGCTGCTGGCCAAGTAAAAATTCCGCAAAGACCCACTCACAGACGCAGAGCACCCCCGGGGCGATGCCCCGGGGGTGCTCTGTATTTTTGTCTCGCTTTATCCAGGCCCTGTCCCGGGGGTGTCCCGCCCTGTTCCGGGACCGTCCGCGGAGGTTTTACAGCCGGACGCCGCTGTCCACCACCACGGCCCGGGCATAGGCCAGCTTCAGGTCGTGGCTCAGCTGCATGGGGGGCAGCTGCTGGCGGATGTGCTCCACCGGCACGCCGAACTGCCGGGACATCTCCTGATACCGGCGCTCCACGTCCTCATCCGTGACGCGGATGTGCTCCAGCCGGGCGATCTCCGTCATGGCCAGCTCATACCGGGCGGACTCCAGGGCGTTCTCCCGGGCGTGGGACCGCAGGTCCTCCTCCGTCATGCCAGCCATCTGCAGATAGTCGGACAGGGAGGCTCCCTGGCTCATCAGGCGGCTTTCCAGCTCATGCAAAAGCCCGGTGAGCTGGCTTTCCACCATGGAATCCGGGACCCGGACCTCCATGCCGTCCAGCACCTGGCGCACCAGGGCGTCGGCGTAGGCGTCCCGGGCCTGGGCCTCCTTGCGCTGGAGGGCGGCGGACATAATGGCCTGGCGCAGGGACGCCGCATCGGCAAAGCCCTGGGTCCGGGCAAACGCATCGTTGATCTCCGGCGCGGAACGGCGGACGATGCGGTGGGCCTTCACCCGGAATACCGCCGCCTTCCCCGCCAGCTCCGGGGTGTACTGCTGGGGGAAGGTCACATGGATCTCCCGCTCCTCCTCCGGGCGGATGCCCGCCACCTGCTCCTCGAAGCCGTCGATGAACATGCCGCTGCCCAGCAGCAGGGGATAATTCTCGGCCTTGCCGCCGTCGAAGGGCACGCCGTCCACGGAGCCGTCGAAGTCCAGGGTCACCTCGTCGCCCATGGCGGCCCGATCCCGCTCCTCCTCCACCAGGTGGGCCTGGAGCCACTCGCTTTCGGCCTTGTCCACATCGTCGTTGGACAGCTCCGCCTGGGGCATGGGGGCGGCCAGACCCTTGTACTTGCCCAGCTTTACCTCCGGATACAGCTCCGCCAGGGCGGCGAAGGTGAAGCCCTCCGGCCCGATGTCCACGATGCGCAGCTCCGGGGCCCCGGCCACCAGGATCTCCTCCCGGCCGAAGGCCTCCACCAGGGCCCGGGGGAAGGTCTCGTTCACCGCCTCCTGATAGAACACGTCCGGGGCGTAGGCCTGCTCCAGGGCCTGGCGGGTGGCCTTGCCGGGGGCGCAGCCGTCCACGGGGTACAGGTCCCGGTTGGCCTGATAGGCGTCGTCCAGGGCCTTCTGCCACTCCGGCTTCTCCACCCGGATGGTCAGCTCCACCCGGTTGTTGTCCTTGGTTTCTTTTTTCAGTACGGTCATGGATGCTCCTCCAAATTTATGATCTTGTCCCCTATTATACCGGAAAAGCCCCGCCGCCGCAACCGTTTCCAATTGTAAAAAAACTGTGACATATATCACTTCTCCCTTTTCTTTTTCCGCGCATTATGGTATCATCTATTGCACTATCACTTTCGGAGGAATACCATGGAAACCGTTAAGAAATTCATCAAGGAACACCCGCATATGTGGTGGGGACTGTATCTGCCGGTGTACCTGACCATGTTTTTCATCATCGAGCATCTCATCACCGACAACTACTGGGCCACCCAGACGGCCATCGACGACTATATTCCCTTCTGCGAGTGGTTCATTTTCCCCTATGACGCCTGGGCCTTCCTGCTGGTGGCCATCGGCCTGTACCTGATCGTCAGGGACGGCGAGGGCTTCCGGCGGTATATGTGGACCATTATGATCACCTTCACCACTGCCACGGTGTTCTGTGCCCTGGTGCCCAACGGCCAGGACCTGCGCCCGGCGGTAATGGAGCACCACAACATCGCCGCCTGGCTGCTGCAGAACACCTATGCCCTGGACACCAACACCAACGTGTTCCCCAGCGTCCATGTGCTGGGGGTCATCGCGGCGGTGTCCGCCGTGTGGCACACGCCGGGCCTGCGGAAGTGGGGCTGGCGCGCGGGGTCCCTGGCCCTGGGCATCGTCATCATCGCCGCCACGCTGTTTGTCAAGCAGCACGCCTTTATTGACGTTCTGGCGGGCCTGTTTGTGGGGGCTTTGGGCGATATCATCGTGTACGTCGTCATCGGAAAGAAAAGAGACCGCCTGATGGCGGAAGGAAAGAGGCTGCGCTATGGAAGCTGTCAGAACGCCGATTCTTGAGGGGATCACCCTGGAGGAGCAGGAGCAGATGCGGGTGTGCTTCGGGGTGCGGGAGGAGCGCTTCCGGGCCGGAGAGACCGTGTATGACTTCGCCGAGGGGCGGAAGTATCTGGGCCTGATTGCCCGGGGCAGCGCCGTGATCCAGCGCATCGACCGCCAGGGGGGCCGCACCATCCTGGAGCACCTGGAAAGCGGCGGCGTGTTCGGGGAGATGCTGATGTTCGAGAACGTGGCCGGAGACAGCATCACCGTAATCGCCGAGGAGCCCTGCCGGGTGTGGTTCATGCAGGACGAGCACATGACCCGCCGCTGCGAAAAGGCCTGCGCCCATCACAGCCGCCTGGTGGAGAATATGTTCCACATCATGACCGAAAAGGCCGCCGCCCTGTCCGAGCGGGTGGAGGTCCTCAGCCGCCGCAGCATCCGGGAGAAGCTGCTGTGCTATTTCGGCCTGCTGGCCGGACAGCGGCAGAAGCCCAGCTTCCAGCTGCCCTTCTCCCTCAGCGCCCTGGCGGACTATATCTCCGCCGACCGCAGCGCCATGATGCGGGAGCTGAAGAAGATGAAGGACGAGCGCCTGGTGGAGGTGGCCGGGCGGCAGGTGACCCTGTGCACCCCGGCCCGGTAAGGGGCAGCGCAGCCTGTCGAAAAAAAACAGATATTTTGTAAATTAATGCTTGACATTTCTGGCAGTCATGCTATAATAAACAAGCATTCGATTTGAGGCTGATTTGCGAGTGTGCTGGAATAGGCAGACAGGCAAGCTTGAGGTGCTTGTGTTCGACTGGACGTGTGGGTTCAAGTCCCATCACTCGCACCACTTTCCTCTTTCGTCTGTGGGAAAAGAACTTCGGATATGCGCGAGTGGTGGAATTGGCAGACTCGCTAGATTCAGGTTCTAGTGCTCATTACGGGCGTGCGGGTTCAAGTCCCGCCTCGCGCACCACTTCTTTTCCCCAAAAACTTCATCCATGCGCGCGAGTGGTGGAATTGGCAGACTCGCTAGATTCAGGTTCTAGTGCTCATTACGGGCGTGCGGGTTCAAGTCCCGCCTCGCGCACCAAATCGGACACCGATTTTGATACGATGGGTATCAGTTTGGTGTCCGATTTTTTGCGCCATGGGGCGGCCGGTTTTGCATGAGTCGGCACAGCGTGTTTTCGCATGCTGTGCGTTGGCGCAGCGCACGGGATCCCGGATTCCATTTTTTTAATCAAGAATCACGTGTTAGAAAAGTGTTAGAAACCCGCCGGGTAAGGTCCCGGCGAAAGCAAAAAAGAAGTCCCGAAACCTTACGGTTTCAGGACTTCTCCGTGGTCCGAGTGTTGAGATTCGAACTCAAGGCCTCTTGAACCCCATTCAAGCGCGATACCAAACTTCGCCACACCCGGATAGCTGGCTGAATCACTCACGTCAGCTTGATTAATATACCACATTCATCCGGGGATTGCAAGCATTTTTTTGAAATTTTTTGGATTTTTTTCTGGCGGGGCTTTAATACCCGTACCGCTTGCGCTTGGCCAGTAGGAAAATCGCCGTGGTGATCACGGCCATGACCTCCGCCGCCACGATGGAAAGCCAGATGCCGTCCAGCTTCCACAGAAGCGGGAAGGTCAGCACCGCTCCCACCTGGAACACCAGCGTCCGCAGAAAGGCGATGATGGCGGAGGTCAGCCCGTCGTTCAGGGCCGTGAAGAAGGACGAGCCATAGATGGCGAAGCCCGAGAACAGGAACGAGAAGGAGAAGATGCCGAAGGCGTGGGACGTCATCTCGAACAGGCCCGGGTCATAGCCCACATACAGCCGGGACAGGGGAGCGGCCAGCACCTGGCCCGCCGCGAACATGCACACGGCGCACGCGGCCAGCAGGCCCAGGCTGCGCCGCAGCAGGCCCCGCAGCTCCCGGTGGTTCTCCGCCCCCAGGTGATAGGACTCAATGGGGGCCACGCCCACGGAATAGCCCACGAAAATGGCCTGGAACACCATGCTCACATACATCAGCACGCCGTAGGCCGAGATGCCGTCCTCCCCGGCGTACTTCATCAACTGGACGTTATACAGCATACTCACCAGGGACATGGACACGTTGCTCATAAACTCCGAGGAGCCGTTGGAGCAGGTTTTCCCAAGAGCCCGCAGGTCCAGGCGGCACTTTCCCAGCCGCAGCAGGCTGCTGTTGGGGCGGGCGAAGTAGATCAGCGGCGCCACGCCGCCGATGCACTGGCTGATGGCCGTGGCCGCCGCCGCACCGGCCGCGCCCCAGGAGAACACCCCCACAAACAGGGCGTCCAGCACCATGTTGGCAACCCCCGCCGCCACGGTGACGAACAGCCCCAGCCGGGGCTTTTCCGCCGTGGCAAACAGGCACTGGAACTCATATTGCAGCACATAAAAGGGCAGGGCGATGAGGTTGATGCGGCCATAGATCAGGGCCTGCTCCAGCAGCTCCCCCTCGGCTCCCATCAGCACCGCCGCCGGGCGCAGGATCAGAAAGCCCAGGGCCGCCAGCACCACGCCGCAGGCCGCCGAGGCGTACACGATCAGGGAAAAGATGTTGTTGGCCCGCTGGCGGTCCCCCTGGCCCATGGTCTTGGCGATCAGGGCGCCGCCGCCGGTGCCGAACATGAAGCCCACGCTTCCCAGGATCAGCAGCACCGGGATGATGAGATTCACCGCCGCAAAGGGGGTCTTGCCTGCGTAATTGGACACGAAGAAGCCGTCCACCACGCCGTAAATGGCGGTGAAGATTATCATGGTGATGGACGGCAGGGTAAAGCAGATCAGCTTGCGGCAGGTGAAATGATCCGAAAGCTGGATGGGTGTTTTGCTCATGATTTCTCCTTGATTTCCCGGGCCTTCTGGGCCAGGGCCTCCTGAAAGCGCCGGGTCAGCGCCAGATATTGCTCTACATCCTCCTGGGGCCAGGCGGCGAACACCTGGTTTTCCGCCTGGATCACCCGCCGGGCGGTCCGCTGGACCAGGGCCTCCCCCTCCGGCGTCAGGCAGACGTCCTTGCCCCGTCCGGCAGCCTCCAGATAGATCAGCCCGTCTCCCTCCATCCGACGCAGGGCGGAGTTGACGGTCTGCTTGGTCATGCCGCTCCAATAGCAGATGTCCCGCAGGCGGCACCGGCCTCCGGCGTCGCACAGGGTATACAGCACCCCCATGACGCTGTCCGAAAGGCCCCAGTGCTGGGCCATTTCATGATAAACCGCGTCTGTCTCCTGCAAAAGATGGTTAAACCGGCGCATATCCCGGGATGTGTATGCCATGGGGCCGCCCTCCTTGGTCCGAAATCGTACCCGGATACTATAGTACGATTTCGGACGATTGTCAAGCAAAAACAGACCGCCGGTCCCGGGAAAGAGGGGACCGGCGGTCTGTTTTGTGGTAAAAGGAGAGAGAATAACAATGATAACAGCTTTTGGATTACAGGCTCATCTTACCGTCCCGGCGGAGAAAAGTCAATAGCTCCCCACCATCGTTTACAGAACGTTCACAGGAAACCGGCGCTCTGCCTATTGACGGTGGGGCGCAATGGTGGTAATATTTAGCCTGCTAACATTTAGGGTGCTAAATATTAAAATCTCAGGAAAGGAGCAGACTATTATGAGCTGCATGAAAAAGCCCGAGCTTATCGGCCCCCTGCTGGGGTACTGCAACCACCGGGCCTATCAGCGGATGGAGCAGAAGCTGCGGCGCTATGGGGTCACGCCCATCCAGTGCCGGTCGCTGACGTATCTGCACCGGCAGCCGGGCCCCGTGACCCAGAAACAGCTGCAGCAGCATCTGGCCGTGAAGCCCTCCACCGTCAACGGCATCGTGGACCGGCTGGTGGAAAAGGGGATGCTGACCCGGACCCCGGGGGAAAAGGACGGCCGGTGCCGCATCCTGCGGCTGACGGAGGCCGGACAGCAGTTTTATGACGACTTCGAGTCCATCACCCGGCAGATCGAGGACCTGATCCACCGGGGCATGGACCCCCAGGAGACGGAGACCCTGCGCCGGCTTCTGCTGCGGGCGGCGGACAATCTGACATCGGAGGAGGACAACGCATGATTCGGAAATTAGCCCCTTATACCAAGGGGTATCGCGTCTGGATATTCCTGGGCGTGCTGTGTTCGGCAGGCGAGGCCGTGCTGGAGCTGCTGCTGCCCAAGGCCATGAGCCAGATCGTGGACGTGGGCATCGCCAACGGCGACAAGGCGTATATTCTGGCCACGGGCCTGAAAATGATCCTGATGGCCCTGGCGTCCCTGGTGATGGGCGTGGGGGCGGCGGCTCTGGCGGCCAAGGCCGGTATGGGCTTCGGCGCCAACGTCCGGGCCGCGGAATATGCCCAGGTGCAGAGGTTCTCCTTTGCCAACATCGAGCGGTTTTCCACCGCGTCCCTGATCACCCGGCTCACAAACGACGTCTCGTCGGTGCAGATGACCCTGATGATGGGCATGCGGATGCTGGTCCGGGCCCCGGTGATGCTGATCACCGCCCTGGTCATGGCCCTGACCATCAGCCTGCAGCTGAGCCAGGTATTCCTGGTGGTGCTTCCCCTGCTTCTGCTTCTGGTGGCCATCGTCATCCGCTATGTGGGGCCGTTTTTCACCGCCCTGCAGAAGTCCACCGACGACCTGAACCTGGTGGTGCAGGAGAACCTCAACGCCATCCGGGTGGTGAAGTCCTTCGTCCGGGAGGACCGGGAGCAGGAGAAGTTCACCCAGCGCAGCGAGACCCTGCGCCGGACGGCGGAGCGGGCCTTCAGCTTCGTGGTGCTGTTTGTCCCCCTGGTGACCCTCATTATGGGCGGCACCATCATGTCCATCATGTGGCTGGGCGGCCGCTATGTGGTGGGGGGCACCATGCTCTCCGGCGACCTGATCGCCTTTTTCACCTACGCCTCGGAAATTCTCATGTCCCTGATGATGGTGGCCATGGTGATGATGGTGCTGACCCGGTCCATCGCCTGCGGCAAGCGCATTGTGGAGGTGCTGGAGGAGCAGCCCGAGATCACCGACTCCGCCGCCGACGCGGCCCTGACCGTGGAAAACGGCGAAGTGGACTTTGACCACGTTTATTTCAAGTATCACAAGGACAGCGGCGCCTGGAACCTGGAGGATGTCTGCCTGCACATTGAAAGCGGCATGACCGTGGGCATCCTGGGCGGCACCGGCAGCGCCAAGAGTACCCTGGTGAGTCTGATTCCCCGGCTGTATGAGGCCACGGAGGGCGCCGTGTCCGTAGGCGGCCACGACGTGAGGGAATATACCATGGAGGCCCTGCGCCAGGGCTGCGCCATGGTGCTGCAAAAGAACACCCTGTTCTCCGGCACCATCCGGGAAAACCTCCGCTGGGGCCGGGAGGACGCCACGGACGCCGAGATGGAGGAGGCCTGCCGCATGGCCTGCGCCGACGAGTTCATCTCCCGGATGCCCGACGGCTACGACACCCACATTGAGCAGGGCGGCGCCAACGTGTCCGGCGGTCAGAAGCAGCGCCTGTGCATCGCCCGGGCCATTCTGCGCCGGCCCCGGGTGCTGATTCTGGACGACTCCACCTCCGCCGTGGATACCGCCACCGACGCAAAGATCCGGTCCGCCCTGCGCCAGGCCCTGCCCGGGGCCACCAAGCTCATCATCGCCCAGCGCATTTCCTCCGTCATGGACGCGGACCTGATCGTGGTGCTGGACGACGGCAAAATTTCCGGTGCAGGCACCCATGACCAGCTGATGGCCTCCAACCACATCTATCAGGAGGTTTACAAATCCCAGCAGGAAGGAGCGACGATTGATGGCTGAAAACAAGAATCAAGCGCGGGCCGGCGGTCCGGGTCACGGTCCCGGCCGGGGCCACGGCTATCAGCGGCCCCAGAATCTCCGGGGCACCGTGGGCAAGCTCCTGGCCTATATCGGCCGCTATAAGGCGGCGCTGATCGTGGTGGCGGTGTGCCTGGTGCTCAGCTCCGTGGGCTCCGTGGCCAGCAGCTACTTCCTCAAGCCCGCCCTGAACCACATTGTGGCCGGGGACTTCAAGGGCCTGTTCTGGATGCTGGTGGCCATGGGCGGCGTGTTCCTGGTGTCCGCCGGGTGCTCCTATGCCTATTCCCGGATCATGGTGCGCATCTCCCAGCGGACGGTGGCCACCCTGCGGCAGGACCTGTTCAACAAGCTCCAGTCCCTGCCCCTGCGGTATTTCGACACCCACCAGTCCGGCGACCTGATGAGCCGCTTCACCAACGATATGGACACCGTGTCCGACATGATCGGCAACAGCTTCGCCAGCGTGGTGTCCAACCTGCTGACCTTCGTGTGCACGGTGGTGATGCTGGTGTATCTGAACTGGGCGCTGACGCTGATCACCTTCGTGTTCCTGGGTCTGATGCTCCTGGTGGTCAAAAGCGTGGGCGGCCGCAGCCGCGTCAGCTTCCAGCAGCAGCAGGCGGCCCTGGGCAGTCTCAACGGCTACATTGAGGAGATGATCGAGGGCCAGAAGGTCATCAAGGTCTTTCACCACGAGCAGAAGACCATGGACGAGTTCGCCGCCCGCAACAGCGCCTATCGCGACGCCGCCGCCATGGCCCAGACCTATGCCGGGTCCATGATGCCTGCCATGGGCAACCTCTCCCGCATCAACTACGCCGTCACCTGCTGCGTGGGCGGCCTGCTGTCCATCTCCGGTGTGTTCGATATCGGCTCCCTGGGCGCGTACCTGCTGTATGTCAAGCAGGTGTCCCAGCCGGTGGGCCAGATCAGCCAGCAGGTGAACACCCTGCTGGCCGCCGTAGCCGGCGCGGAGCGCATTTTTGCCGTGATGAACGCCGACCCCGAGACGGATGAGGGCCGCACCACCCTGGTGCGGGTGCTGAAGGACGGCGATTCCCTGACGGAGACGGACCGCCGCACCGGCCACTGGGCCTGGAAGAAGCCCGACGGCTCCCTGACGGAGCTGCGGGGCGACGTGCGCTTTGACCATGTGGACTTCGGCTACGACCCGGAAAAGACGGTGCTCCACGACGTGTCCCTGTTTGCCAAGCCCGGCCAGAAGATCGCCTTCGTGGGCTCCACCGGCGCGGGAAAGACCACCATTACCAACCTGATCAACCGGTTTTATGACATTCAATCCGGCTCCGTCACCTATGACGGCATCGACGTCCGGAACATCCGGAAGGACTCCCTGCGCCGCTCTCTGGGCATTGTTTTGCAGGATACCCACCTGTTCACCGGAACCGTGGCCGACAACATCCGCTACGGGAAGCTGGACGCCACCGATGAGGAGGTCCGCGCCGCGGCCAGGCTGGCCAACGCCGACACCTTTATCCGCCACCTGCCCCAGGGGTACGACACCGTCATCACCGGGGACGGCGGCAGCCTCAGCCAGGGGGAGCGCCAGCTGCTGGCCATTGCCCGGGCCGCCGTGTCGGATCCCCCGGTGCTGATCCTGGACGAGGCCACCTCCTCCATCGACACCCGCACCGAAAAGCTCATCGAAAAGGGCATGGACTCCCTGATGGCCGGGCGCACGGTGTTCGTCATCGCCCACCGGCTCTCCACCGTCCGCAACGCCCAGGCCATTCTGGTGCTGGAGCAGGGCCGGATCATCGAGCGGGGCGACCACGCCGCCCTGATGGCCCAGAAGGGCAAGTATTACCAGCTGTGCACCGGCCAGGAGGAGCTTTCCTGACCGGAAGGCAGCAAATACGGGCAAAAACGCCGGTATCGTGCGATACCGGCGCTTTTGCTATAGGGGGGGAAGGGGGAAATCAGCGAAGTCAGGCAGACCGCCTGGCGGTCCTGCTTCGATTCAGGAGTCTCGGAGGTGACTCTGAATATAAATTCATTATACACATACAATACTGAAAAATCAACCCGAATTTTGAAAAATTTGCAAAAATTTTGTATGTCACCGCAGCACGGCGCACAGCAGCGTCAGATATCGGGGCAGCCGGTCCCGCCGGGGCCACAGCAGCTCCCAGCCCAGCTCCCCCCGGGCGGCGGCGCCCACGTCGCAGCCCAGGGACTCCAGGCTGTACCCCACCGCCTGCGGATGGCGGCAGGGCCGCCCCATGGGCCGGGTGCATTCCTCACACAGGGTGCACCCTCCGGTGGTCAGCACCGCCGCTCCGGGATACAGTGCCCGCAGATGCTCGTCCATCCGCCGGGCGTGGGCGGCGGTCAGCTCCCGGGTATATTCCGCCAGCTCCTCCGGGTCAAACCGCCGCTCCAGCATGGCCGGGGTGAAGTGGAACTGCATCCCCCGCAGCAGCACCGTGTCAAACCCCGCCCAGTAGTCCGCCGCCGCCATGTCATAGGGCGGGCAGGTCCAGAACTGCCCATAGTCCGGGCAGGGGCGGCACCCGGCGGCGGGGTCCGCCAGGTCCACATACCGCCTGACGAATTCCTCCGCCGGCACCTCCGCCCCGGCCTGTACAATGGTATAGCCGCTTCTGTTCATCCGTTTCCCTCTCCGATCTCATAGCCGCTGAAATTGTACAGCGGACCCACCCGGGTCACGCCGTTCATGGTGGATAGCAGCAGCATCTCGCACCCGTCGGAGAGCCCCGCCTCATCCACGCCATAGAGCAGGGTATGGAAATCCTCCGCAAAGACCCGGACGCTCTCTGCCGCCGCGCCGTGGGCCAGATGCCGGGACCGCACCAGCCGCTCTCTGCCGCCGGTCAGGCTCAGCAGCTCATAGAGCTGCTCCTCCGCCGTCCGGCCATAGCGCAGAAGCTCCCACTGCCCGCCGTTCCGGTGCAGGAACAGGGCCTCATCCCCGTTCTGTCCCACCGGACCGGAGGACCACACCTCCGTGCCGTCATACCGCAGCACCCGGAGTCCTCCGTTCTCTGCCGTAAGCCGCTCCGCCAGTCCGTCGCCGTCCATGTCCACATAGGTTATCGCCGCCGTTCCGTCGGGCCGGGACACCCCCAGCCCCAGCAGCACAGCATACCCCGGATGGTGCGCCAGGTCCTCTGACACGGCGAAGGCCTGGGTCTTGACCTGATCGTACCACGCCTGAGCGGAGAGGATCCCGGCATAGGGAGTCACATCCTCACCCATGTCCGCCAGAATATCCCGGCAGGCCATCCTCATGGCCGCCTGCATCCCATATCCGCCGTTATACCGGCACTCCAGCATGGTGAAGCAGTACCGCAGGGTATCCGCCCCGCCGTCCACCAGCCGCCGGTAATCCGGCAGCTGCCGCATAGCGGCCTCCACGGCCCCGGAAAAGCTGATCGCCGCCACGCTGTCATCTCCGCTGACGCTGAGCAGCAGACGATCCAGCTCCAGCACCCGCTCCGGCTCCAGCGGCACCGGCCGCAGCCGCAGCATCTCGAAAACTTCCCCGTCAGCCTGGTGATATTGCAGCAAATACAGCTGATCGTCCAGCCGCAGCAGCTGACGGCCGTCCTCCAGCTGGAACAGCCATCGCTCCTGGTACCCGCTGATGTCCGGGCTAAACCCCTCCGGGAACCGGCTGTCCCATTCCTCCAGGCTGACGCTCTGACCGCCCTGGATGGGATACTGACTGTACTTCTCCGGGTCCAGTGCGGTGGTCAGCTGCCCGCCGGCGTTCTCCTGATACCGGGCCCAGTATTTCACGGCTTCATCCCGGAATTGCAGCAGCTCCGCCGACAGGGGAGACGGGCTGGGCATCTCCGGCGTCTGATACACGCACTCCGCCGTCAGATACGTCCCGTCCTCCGGGAATGCCAGTCCCCGCCCGACGACGCTCAGTCTCGTGGAGCCGCTTTCCGTGGGCCGCAGGGCGATCTGCCCGTCCCGGGCGTATACCAGCCAGCGCTCCTGGCCGCCCCACCGGGCCCTGGCGCACCAGATGCGGCCCACGGAGCCGGAAGCATCCCCCTCCGTCCGCATCAGGTCCACATATGCCATGCCGCCCTGCCACGCCGCCGGGGTCCAGGAAAAGTCATCTCCCTGTATCACATCCGGCCCGTCGGCGCTCTCCTTTGTCATCATCCGGTACACTCCGGGCAGCCCCATCCGCAGGGCCAACTCCGTCCCTGCCGGGACCACCTGCACGCCCCGGGTATACTCCAGGATGGTCTGCAGCAGCTCCTCGCTGTTCACGCCGTAGAGCTTCCCCCGGTACAGCAGCATCAGCGGATACCCGCTGTCGCCGCCATACAGAAGCTCCCGCTTTCCGGCCTTCCGCCCCATTTGCAGGCGGAAGGGCTCCCTCCCCTGGTCAAAGATATTGTATGCGTAGTTCTCCAGCAGAGGGAAGTCCTCCTCCGTCAGCCCGTTGAGCTGCTCCGCCAGCCGGGAGGTCAGCCCCGACATTCCGGCCGGTGTCTGGGCAGAGTTCCCCTCACACAGATACGTCACGTTCAGCCCCCCAGCCGTCACCCGGCTGGCCCACCCATAGGGGGTCCGGTCCCTGGGGTTGGTCAGCAGGCAGACCGCCGCCGCAGCGCACACCACCACAGCAGCCGCCGTCACCCACACGGCAGGCTTTTTATACCGCAGAGCCCGGCGGATGCGCCCCTTGACGCAGATCTCGCCGAAGGCCACCGGACACGCCGTCACCGCCCGCCGGGGTCCGGCGCAATTCAGAAGCGCCTGGGAATACGCCCGCTTGTCCGGCTCCTCCAGGTCCCGCAGCACCGCCTCGTCACAGGCGTATTCCATATCCCGGCACAGCAGGATATACGCCGCCCACAGCAGTGGGTTGAACCAGTACACCGCCAGCAGCAGAAACGCCAGGGGCTTCACCCAGTGGTCCCGGTGCCGGATGTGGGTCCGCTCATGGGCCAGCACATAGTCCCGGCTTCCCCGGTCCAGGCCGAAGGGCAGGTAGATGCGGGGCCGGATAAACCCCAGCACAAAGGGAGACGGGGCCTGTTCGCTTTCCCACACGCCGTCCTCCAGCCGCACCGCCGTCCGCAGCCGCACCCGCAGCCGCACATAGCTGCCTGCCAGATACAGCGCCATGGCCGCCATGCCCACAAGCCACACCACCGCGGCGATGTGGCCCAGGCTCTGCCCCGTCCGGGCCGCCGTCTCCGCTGCCGCCGCACCGGCGGGACTGCCGACGGCGGGAAGCCCGCCGGATACCGCTGTTCCCGCCGCCGTCAGCACGTCTCCGGAGATAGGCTCCGTGGTGGGCACCAGGCTGACGCCGGCCCGGGGCAGCAGGTCCCCCGGCCACAGCAGCCGCACCGCCACAATGGCCCACAGGCCATAGTGCGCCGCCCGGGGCGCTTTTTTCAGCACCACCCGCAGCACCATCACCAGCAGCACCAGCCACCCGGCGGTAACCGCCCGGTTCAGAATGGTCAGAAAAAGCTGTTCCATGGTCAGTTCTCCTTTCCGCTGTCGTCAATAAGCTGCTGCAGCTGCCGGACCTCCTTTTCTGAAAGCCGCCGCCTCCGGGCAAAGGCCGCCACAAAGGCGGGCAGGGAGCCCTCAAAGGTCTTGTCCACCAGCTGGTCGATCTGGCTCTGCTGCACCTGCTCCTTCGTGACCAGACTGGTCACCACGGCGTTTTCATTTTTCACCACGCCCCGCTGGCTCAGCCGCCGGATCACGGTATAGGTGGTGGCCTTGGACCAGCCCAGCTGCTCCTGGCACAGGTGCACCAGCTGGGTGCTGTTCACCGGCTCGTGCTCCCACAGGATCAGGCAGAACCGGTACTCACTTTCGAATATCTGGGGTACGCTCATGTCACGCTCCTCCTTTCAGGTTGAATCTGTTAAACCTTGCAATAAGTTTAACAGATTCAACCTATCCTGTCAAGGCTTTCTGCAAAAATACAGCCCCGCCCTACAGAAAAACAGGGACGCCCGAAGGCGTCCCTGTTCCGGACTCGATATGGGTAAGCTTTCCTTGGGAAAACTTACATAGCGGCGATGATCTCCACGATCTCCTGGCCAATGCGCTTCTGAGCCTCC